>Ga0316217_10000202_pt1 | contig 90740 bp, 78 predicted proteins | sample 1anoAmetaG_FD_203633 | JGI IMG/M metagenome (GOLD analysis project Ga0316217, IMG submission 203633) | Freshwater microbial communities from Trout Bog Lake, Wisconsin, USA - 1anoA | ecosystem: Environmental > Aquatic > Freshwater > Lake > Hypolimnion/Profundal zone | place: USA: Wisconsin...
CGTCGAAGTGAACTTATTTGAGAAAAAACCTATTTCAGCCATGGTTGCTGAAGCTCTTAAGCGAAATCCAGATCCCCTCGGCGGGGACCAGCTGAAATTATTCGAGAATTAACCGGACAGTAGTGACCTGCACTCCAGTAGTGGAATTAATTATTGTGTTAGGCGCGAATGTGTCTGGTAGGGTGCGACAAGGTGTTGTCGAATTTATTACATGTCGCGTGCGCTGGCATTGCATGCCCCTGTCGTAGTTTTTGAAGTCATGATGAATTATAATTGCAGATACAGTGATTAAATTATGTATTTCTATTTTTGAAATATAAAATACGGACAGTAGCGGCATGATTTCAACTCAATAGTGATGGATTGTGGCACCCATCTGAAATTCATGCAATGCCGTTATGGACCGGTAAACCGCTGATTGTGCCGGGCTTTAACGCGTCGGCAATCTTTGGCACGGGTTGTGCTGATTGATGGTTGAACGCCCTGCTCGGGCGGGCCCTTTGTTCCGCACCTGGCTGCCAATGAGGAAAAACCCGCTTTGGGGAAGCGACGCAACGCCACGAGTAGCAACGCCGAGGGGATTGGCCATGAAAGACTTGGACCTGCAGGGAAATGCCTATCACGATTTTGTCAGGCTGGTTCACGGCATAGAGTCCAACAAGCAACATCGGCTGGACGTTGCCAGTAAGGTGCAACTGCCCAACGAGCATCTGCGGAGTCTTGACATGGTGATAAAGGCCCAGGAAGCATTGCTGAAACAGATGTTGCGGAATAGAAGCTGAGCGGCAGGCAAAAGGGGATGGTCCGGGGGGATTTTGGGGCGGCACCCGGTCCGAACGCTACGTGCGGGGGGGCGCCTTGGGCCGGGCGCCGGGGCAATTCGGTGAGTCATTGAAACTGCAACCCCACACCGTTACCCACCACCCTGACCACCCTGGCTTTTACGCCGGAGAGGTCCAGCGAGGTTGCTGAGTCGGATATGGTGATGCTGACGGTGCTGTTGACGTCGAGGTGCCCGTCTGATGTAACAAAAGCTCCATTCAGACTGAGATTCACCAGTCTGCCTTTTATGACCTGATCATCCACGCATATTGCCACTTCTGCCTGCAGCGGGATTCTGGAGTACTTCCTTTTTTCCTCGTTCAGTTTGAATGCTGTACTCATTATAACGTCAACCGTCTCCGGTTTCCCGTTGATCCGATTCATCTGGATACTCTCAACGGCTGGGAAAACAGGCGGCCTGCATACCATGGGAACGTTATGATCTTCTCGGTTGCGGATAACTCTTCGTAGGTTTCTGACAGCGCAGAGTTCACTTCCGGACAGGCAGAAATACAGTACCACCTTTTTTTGCAGGCATCGCAGGTCATAATCGCCACCTCATTTCATAGCAAAGTAGGCATTTTGGTCTCCAAGGTGAGCATGGCAACGTCGGCTTCACATTTTGGATACAAAAAAACCGGGGCATCAATATCGATAGGATATTTCGGCGACCCGGCTGTCTCTGTGAGACCCAATAGGCTTTCCGTCCCACCCTCGCGGATGGTTTAGTATTGTCGTATATCAGTAAACAAAACCATATTCTGCTTTAATATACGGTAGGTACGATTTGGTGTCAACAGTTTTTTGCCTGGATTCTGTGCGAGCACTTCCGTATCCAGTCGTTGGAGTCGTATAAACAATCATCGTTAATTTTATTCTGCTCCAGATATGTCCAAATCAATCCCGCGCTAAGCCCAGAGTCATTCGCAGGTTCACCTGCTAGGTCCCCCGATCCGGGAAATTGCGGCGTGCCCGGCTGTTTGTCGAGAAGATCCTGGATGCGCATGACTTCGCGCCGGTTGCGCGGCGTATCAGTCTGACCGGTTTAGTGTTTACGTGCTTGACGTGAACGATGATTCATGTATTATGTGCTAATGAAGTGAGGCCCAATGGGCCGGCGTCCGGCGCCCGTGATGCGACCCTGTTACGTGCATGGTTCAAGCAAGACAATTCCGGGGGATGTGGTAATGGTGACGGAATTTAGCGGTGAAGCATTACTCAATGCCATCCCAATGCCCGTATTCATAGTCGACGAGGATTTGGTCGTGAACAACGTCAACCACACCGCTATGGATGTTTTCAACCTGGTCGGAAGCGATGTGCTGTCCGGCCGGTGGGGAAGCGCACTGCAGTGCGTACGCTCCGGCGACCATCCTTCGGGATGCGGCTATGGCCCCGCATGTAAGGACTGCACCATTCGCAACTCGGTAGCCGACTGTTTTGCCGGCCCGCCGGTCATCCAGAGGAAAGCCAGCATAGCGTTGAAAACCGACGGCTTCACATCCGGGTGTGAACTCCTGATCAGCGTCAACCAGATCATGGACGACGACCACGTTTACGCGTTGTTCATGATCGAAGACATGGCCAAGCTGGACCTGGTGAACGCCACGATACCCTCCTGCATGCACTGCAAAAGGCTGCGTGAAGACGGCAGCCAGTGGACAAGCCTCGAGGACTACCTGGATCGCAACCTCCATATCAAGTTGTCGCATTGCATCTGTGAGCAATGTCTGGGGAAGTATTACCCTGACATCGCGGCCAAGAGATTGACTAACCACTAGATGACAGTGCGGAGCGCGCCTCCCCGTCTGCCGGCTGCCCGCGGGGGGGCCGCGTGGACGGCCCGACCGCCGCCCCGGGCCCGCAATCCCCTCGTCGTCCCCTCAATGACACCGCCGCAGAGCTGCAGCAGAGCTGCAGCATGCGAGGCGCCCGCCGCAGCGTAGCTCTTGTCGACCCTCCCTGCCACTTTTGCTGCATCTCGCACCGGGCCGGACTCCCCCTAGGTCCGGAACCTGGCAGCCTGCTGGTTGACGGTTTCGGCCGCCCGAGCCAGCCGGGAGAGCAGGAGGGCCAGCTCGTCGGACGAGGCGGCGTTGCTCTGGGCGATCCGGCTCAGGGTGCCGACGTCTCCGGTGATCGACGCCACCGTGGCATTTTGCTGCTCGATGGCGACGGCGATCCTTTGCAGCAGTTCGTCGATCTCCGCCGAGGAGCGTGAAATGTTCTCCATCTCGGCGTGCATCTCCTTGGTCTGCTGCACCGCCTGCGAGGACTCCTGCACCGAGGTGCCGACCACGCTGGAAATGTCCTTGGCGAGGGTCGTCACCCGCTCCGAAAGCTTGGCGACCTCGTCCGCCACGACCGCGAACCCGCGCCCCTGGTCTCCGGCCCGGGCGGCTTCGATCGCCGCGTTCAGGGCGAGCAGGCTGGTCTGGTCGGCGATGTCGATGATCTGGCCGGTCAGATCGCTGATCTTTTCGCTGTTCTGCGCAATGGAACTCATGCCCCGCGACATCTGGCCGATCTTCTCCCGCCCCGCACCGACCAGCCGGGCGGACGACTGCGCCTTGGCGCTGGCGATCTCGGTGCTCCCGGCAATCTCCGAGATCACCGACCCGGTCTCCTGCATCGCCGTCGCCAGCCGGGAGACGGCGTCCAGCTGCTGCCGGGAGGCGGCGGCCACCTGGCCCACCGAGCTGGTGGAGGCCCCGGATGCCTGGGAGGACTGCTCGGCCTGAACCCGGATCGAGGTGACGGTCTCGCTCAGGGTGGCGATGGTGCCGTTCAGGCGCTGCTTCAGGTCGTTGAGGTCCCCCTTGGCCTCCACCTGGACCACGCTCCTCAGGTCTCCCCGGGCCAGGTCCCCCAGCACCCGGTTCACGTCCCCCAGCACCTGGTGCAGGTTGTCCAGCAGGCTGTTGAAGGCCCGCACCGTGCGGGAGACCTCGTCGTTGCCGCGGGCCTCGCTGCGCAGGGAGAAGTCGCCGGTCCGCTCCACATCGGCGGCCACCTGCGACAGCCTCCCCAGCGGGGCGGAGATGGAGCGGTAGATCCAGACCCCGAAGACCAGCCCGAAGATCACCGCGAAGAGGCCGCTCCAGATGATGAGCGCCATGTTGCTGGCAAGCGCCTCGTTGACGTCGCGGATCGCCTTCTCCTGGTCGCCGCGCGCCGCCTGGACGTTTTCGTCACCCTTTTTGGCCTGGCTGTCGGAGGTCTGCTGCAGCTTGCGCTGCATCTCCCGGGACTTAGCGTTCAGTTCCATGCTGTGGCGCACCTTGGCCGCCATCCCGGCGTCGCCTGCGACCAGGTCGCGGATGGCGCGCAGCCCGTCCACCGCGTGGCGCACCAGGGCCGCGTCCTGCTGCGCCCCGAGCCCGGCGAGAACCGGCGGGAGCCCCTGGCCCACTGCCTGGGCGCGCTCGAAGCAGCCCCTCACCTGCGCGGTCATGGCGTCCAGTTCGGCGGCCGTCGAGGCCGAGGCGAGCGAAACGGACAGGGCCTGCATGGTCTGTCCCAGGGTGCTCAGCTCCTTGCCGCCCATCATCACGCTCCCGGCGCTGTTCAGGTTGGCAAAGGCCTCGTCCTGGCGTTTGGTTTCGCTCTGGTAATGGTTCTTCTGTTTGCTTACCTCGGCGTCCAGGTTGAAGAGCAGGTTGGTCACCACGGCGTCCGCCTCGCCCGCCGCCTTCACGACCGCCTGCCGCGTCGTGTCGTCCGGCTGGGCGAAGTAGCTCCCCTTGGCGCTCAGGATGTCGGCGACCTTCGCCTTGAGGCCGGCGAACGCCTCGCGGATCCTGGGGGACTCTTTCAGGGCCGGGTTCTGGGCCGCCCGGTCCAGCTCCGCCTTGGCCTTGCTTTTGAGGGAGAACAGCAGGAGCTTCTTCTCTTCCCGGACGATCTGGTAGCTGATCAGCTGGGTGTTGGAGAGCAGCGTGGAGAGGTTCTGGGCGTCCTGCACCGCGGCGGAGCTCTTCTTCATCTCATCGACCGCGGAGCGGAACTGGGCCCCGGCCGTTTTCTGCAGTTTAACCGCGCGCTCGTCCAGCGACCTCAGCTGGGAGAGCGCGTCTTTCAGCCTGTCGCGGACGCCGGCGGCCGCCGCTTCCGTCTCGGCCTGCGCCTTGAGGCGGGTGGCAGCCGCCTGCAGCAGCTCCCTGGAGGTCCCCTCCAGCTCGCGGTGCACCTCGTTCTCCTGCCCCTGGGACAGCGACCGGATCTCCTCGGCGCTGTGCCGCACCTGCTCAAGCTCCCGCTCCACCTCTGCCTGGTACCCCCTGAGCTCGTCGGGGGTGCGGGCGGCGTTGGCGTTGCCCAGCGCCCCCGCCACCCCCTGGACCGCCTTCCCCAGTTCGATGGTCTTCACCTGGAACGGGGCGCTTTTTTGCGTCAGGGCCCAGATGTGGGTCTGGACCGAGCGCATCCCCCTGGTACTGGCCAGCACGATTCCGGCGATGATAATGATGACGGTTCCCACGTTGATGATCAGCTTGCTGCGGATGGTCATGATTACGGTCTCCGTGCTACCTGCCGGAAGCCGATGCCGGCCCGGGGGGATTACGCTCTGCTCCTTGCCTCAAAAGGGCCCTGCACCGGCTGGCTTGAGCCCCGGCCGGAAAGCCCCTATTTCCGGTAGATGCCCGCCCCGATTATCAGGTCGTCGACCCGCTCCACGTAGGTCGATTTGGGCGATATCTCATTGGTCTTGGGATTTTTGAAGCGGTAATCGACCCATCCCGAACCTTTGGTCCTCGCGATCTCCACCATCTCTTTGCTCATGAATTTGCCGTCCACGTCGGCCGCCCCGGCCTGCGGCTGGCCGATCAGGCTCGGGTTGAAGGGATGTGCCAGCATGACGCCGTCCTTGTCGAAGACGAACACGTACGAGGTGGGGTTGACGAACTCTCCCTTGGGATTGCAGACGGCGTCGATCAGTTTTTCCGGGCCGCCCGCCTTGTAGAAGGCGATGGCCTGCTTCACCAGGCCGACTGCGATGTCCCGGTCATCGGCCTGCACGCTGGCCGACCACAGGCAAAGGACGGCAACCAGCAGTAAGATAGTCGTTTTCCTCATGTCATTTCTCCTTTTTTTTGTGGGCCTGCTGTCATTGGTCTGTCGCGGTATGGCTTGAAGCCGGAGGTCCGGCACACGCCGTTGTGATGACCTGCGCCACCCTGTGTGATTAAACAAGCCTAACTCAACGGGTGCGCCGAGTCCTGACTCGACTAAAAACGTCGTTATGTTCAGAGTACAGGTAATCGGCTCTCTGGACGGAAACTTTAACTGTTTATTCCCACGACGGAAAAACCTGCCCTGGACGGCAGGGGGAGTGTGCTCGTGGATCTGCTCTGCGGCTTGTTGTGAGCTGTGGTGAATTGTCCCGTCGTTGCACGCTGACGCGGGATCGCATTCCCGGCAGCTGCGGAAACGGGAGCCTGCTTTCGGGGAGGGGGTGGGCCGTTAGGAGCGCTGGAAAGCCCGGATTCCGGCGGGGCATCATAGGTGGGGGAGCCGGGAGGGGAGAACGGCGGCGAGACCCCGGGGGGCGGAACCTGGTCCGCACCGGACTGCCTGCGCCGGGGCATCCGCTAGGTCGGGTACCAGGACATGCTGATGACCTTGCGGACCGCGGGGTGCGCTTCGCTGGCCAGGGAGAGCTCGAAGTTGACTTCGGGGCAAGCCACCATGCAGTACCATCTTTTCTTGCAGTTGCAGCACTCCATGGCGCCCTCCCAAGCTCTAATGATAGATCAAATATACCGGCCCTTGCCCGCCCGTCAACTGCCGGATGGAAAATGTTAGCTCCCTGCCGGCGAATATGGCCCGTCGGCCCGGGGACGGGGAGGGACCCGGCTCCCTTCCGGCGCGGTTTTCGGAGGCCAAGGCACGACTCCCACCGAAAGCGGCCAGGCGGGTTCCCGAAAACCGGGCACTGGCTCGGCGCGCCCAAAGGTGAGGCGGGCCCGGTCAGCAGCTGCCCCCCGTACGGCGGCGCCCTGCCCGGGGACCCCCCGGCTCTGGAAGGAGTCCATCCACCCCGACGCTGCCGGGGCGCTGGAGCGGGCCATCGAGAAGACCTGCGCCGACGGCCAGAGTCTCTTCGATGGCCAACATCGGGTCGGCACCCGGTCCGGTGCCCGGACCTGGCTGCGCGACAGCCTGCTGCAGCGGGAAGTCATGGATGATGAGGTCGTCATTTTCGGAGTCGCCCAGGATGAGCGAGCGCAAGCCTGCCGGGGAAGGGGAAAAGGGGCGGGAGCGGCAGTTTCGGCAGGCCCGGAAGCTGGAGAGCCTCGGCGTGCCGGACGGCGGCCACAGCGAGCAGGAGGTGACTCAAACGTTCGTCGGCAGGGGGCAGTCCGGCTTCGTCCGGAAACCCTACACGGTTTCCACGCCACGGGGCGCGATCCGGGGAGTTTTTACTGACACCGCGTGGTTCGGGAAAGCGGCAGGCGGGGCCCTGGCGCCCCCCCGCCGCCCGCGCCCGGGCCTGAGGCGGCGCCCCTAGCTTGGCCCGACACTCCCTTCTCTATCATGAAAATTGATGAAATCCGACAGTTCCTTGTCCAGCTGGCTGACGTGATCCATGAAATACCGCAGGAGGGCCGTCTCTATCTTGAGGGCCAGGTCGATGGCCGGAACTTTTTTGCGAAGCATCTGGGATAATTCGTCGATTTCATTCCTGAATTGCGTGTGTTGTTTCCTCTGCTTATGCAATCCATAGTAATTGTATTGCTGCATCAGCTTCTCTTCGTCGAAAAAATGTTTCTTGGCATAGATGTTCAAATAGTTAACCAGGTCTCTGATTTCGATGTCGTCCGCGCCTTCAGTTATCTTGTCTGAAAGGTTGTTAATTTGGGCAAAGATCTCCATGTGCTGTATGTCTATGGCTTCATGCCCCAGTCGCAGACTCTCATCCCATTGAATAGCCATTGCTCTTCGCTCCTCTGATCGTAGTGGTAGGCAGTCTCTTGCCGCCACACATTACCTTTTTTTGGGTGGCAGAACAATAATTCTTTCCTGAAATTGTGCAGGAGCGCCTTGGCGCGCCGCTGCGCCGGGTGGCAGGGAGCGGGCATGGGGAGTCGAACCGCGCGGGAAACCGGGCTTCAGGGGGCGGCCGGGAGGGGGGAAACGACAGTCAGGGCCGGTTTTCCGGCGCACCGAGGACGTTTTTGAGCGCCAGATAGCGGTAGAAACTGCAGGCCGATTTGTCGATATCGCAGATCAGGCAGGGGAACCCGCTGGTCACCAACCAGTGGTCGACGAACCGCTGGCCGTGGGTGGCTTCACACCGGTTGATTATGAAGTCGATGATCCTGATGCTGAACTGCGGCCCGGTTCCGATCCCCCCGTTTGCCTCAAAGTCACCGGCTCCGGCAGGACCGTCAATTCCGGGCTCCAGTCGGGCCTCCCCGGCTGCCTGCCACTCCTCCCGCGGAGCGTCCGTCGCTTCAGGTGTCCGGGAGCATTTTTGATTAAAGTTTCGCACTGTTTCGTTTCCTCCAGTGTGAAAATCATCCTGCCCGCATTGCCTTGGCAGTGTGCTTTGTTTAATTATATGCATTTGTATTTAAATCTGTCAATTAGAAATTGTCGCCAGCCGCTGTGCCAGTGCCGATGCTTCGAGCCGCAGCGAATGCCAGTTCCCGATGCGCGCTTGAGAGGCACGGCATCGGTTCCCCGCTCCGCTCAGCCTGTCGCCCGCCGGCGCGGGCGGCGGGCTCACTTCAAGATCTGGAACAGGTTGTTGTAATCGTCGGTCCAGGCGCGCAGCCCCGGGCGGGATTCGGGCCGCTCGGCGACCCGGGTGATCGACGCCTCGGCTATGGGCCGCGAGGCGAGCAACGCCCAGCGCGAGATCTCCCGGCCGCCGGCTTCCCGGTCCACCACGACGAGCGCGGATTTCCCCAGGAGCCTGGCGAGCCGGTCCACCACCGGCTCCAGGTTCAGATGGGAGTTGGTGATGTGGAGCGCCAGTATCCCCCCGGGCTTGAGATGCCTGAAATAGAGCTGGAGCGCCTGCACGGTGATCAGGTGCACGGGGATGGCGTCGCCGGAAAAGGCGTCGGCGACCAGCAGGTCGTAGTGCTGGGGGGGCTCACGCTCAAGCGACAGACGGCCGTCGCCGAGCACGATCTCCGGCTTGCCCCGGCAGTCCGCCAGGTAGCTGAACTCGGTCCGCGCCAGCTTCTCGACCAGCGGGTTCAATTCGTAAAAGCGGTACAGGTCGCCTGGACGCGCGAAGCAGGCCAGCGACCCCGCCCCCAGTCCTATGATGCCAACCCGCAGCGGCGAGGGGCCGAGCGCGCCCAGCGCCAGGCCGGCTCCCGAGCGCGGCCCGTAGTAGCTGGTGGCCTCGCGCCTGCGGTCGGGCGCCCTGAACTGCTTGCCGTGTATCACCCCTCCGTGCACCAGGACCCTCGACTCTTCCCGCGCCCCCTGGTCAAAGGCCATCACCCTCAGGCTGCCGTAAAAATTGCGGGTCAGCACCAGGGCGGAGCGCCGGTACGCGGTGATGCTGACGCTTTGTGCATACGCCACCCAGAGCGCGACCCCAAGGATCAGGCACCTGGCGTAGCGCCGCGAGCCGAGGTCCGCCGTGGCGAGCATGAGCAGCGCGCAGGCGACCAGCGCGATGGAGAGTTCAAAGTATCCGGGGAGCGCGACCGGCGCCACCAGTCCGACCAGCAGGCCGCCCAGGGCGCCCCCTGCGGAGAGCGCCAGGTAAAACGAGGTGAGGTAGCGCGGCGCCGGCTTGCGCCTCACGATCTCGCCGTGGCAGAACATGCAGCAGACGAAGAGTCCGGCGCAGAAAACCGAGATCACCCACCAGATGTCGGTGCGTGAGTTCCAGGTCGCCAGCGCGCGGGACATGCCGAGCAGTGCGAGCGCCACCAGCCAGGGAAACAGCTTCCGGTGGTATGCCCTCTCGACGTCGAAGGTCAGCACGAAGCTCAGCAGGTAGAGGCCGAGCGGCAGTATCCAGAGGAAGGGGACCGCTGCCACGTTCTGGGTAAGGTGGTTGGTGACCGAGAGCATGAGGGTGGATGCGCAGCAGGCGAGCAGCAGGCAGAGCAGCTGCTCCGAGCGCTCCGGCGGGCGGCTTTCGAGGTCCGCGGGTTGCGGCGCGGCGTCGTCTGCGCCGGGCGTGGCGTCAGCGCCCCGGGAGCTTTGCAGCGCGCAGGCGGTGCAAAATAGCAGGAATACCGCGTAGGCGGCGGACCAGCAGGTCGACTGCTGCCTGAGCGTCACCCGGGGCTCCAGGAGGAAGGGGTAGGCGAGCAGTCCCAGGAGGGAGGCGACGTTGGACAGCGCGAACAGGCGGTAGGGGAGGGCGGCCCGGCACTTCCTGCTGAACCAGGCCTGGATGAGCGGGCTGGTTGCGGAGAGCAGGAAATAGGGCAAACCTACCGACAGGGCAAGGATGCCCAGGATGCCGGGTACCGGTTCCGCAGTCCCGGCCAGCTCCCGGGCCCGGTCGGGCCAGACCGGCAGGGAGGCGAGGCTCGCCAGCAGCAGGGCCGCGTGCAACCCGGCCTGGGTCTTCGGCTTGAGGAAACGGACGGACCAGTGGGCGTAGAGGTAGCCGCCCAGCAGCACCATCTGGAAAAACAGCATGGCGGTGATCCATACTGCGGCAGACCCGCCGAACCAGGGGAGGATCATCTTGGCGATCATCGGCTGCACCTGGAACAGCAGGAACGCGCTCAGAAATATGGTGCAGGCGCAGAGAAACTTCATCGGGCGGCCCCTCCTTTGACACGGCTACCGATTCGAGAGCTGGCGCTGACAAAAAAAGCCGCTCGCGAGCGAGTGGCTTTTACTGCCGGTAACCTGCAATCAATTTTGAATACTGCTAGAGAACCCTCTCGAACTACTCTTTGCCAAAGGCCTCCTGTATGGTGTCCGTAAAAGCACTCGAAGCCGCCCTCAGTTCGTGACAGTTGTTGTGGCTTACCGCAGAATCCAGGCTACTCTTGATGTCGGCAGGGATCAACCCTCCCCTCACCACAAGGTCAACGCCGTCACCTTTGGAGATGTGCAGCGACCCGGAGTAGTCGACCGAAAAGTCGTCCTTATAGGTGCATCTCATCTAAACCGCCTCCCTTTGCCACTTCAGTATACCAACTCGTAAGGAAAAATTCAATAAAACCAGGGTGCCACCTCGCCCGGAGGGGGGCGCCTGCGGGCGCGGTCAGTCGGGAAAGCCCCGCCGGGAAAAGCTCTGCGAGGTCGCCGCATCCAGGTGCTGCGGGCCGGCCCTGGAGCACGAACCGGCCTGGCGCCGCCGGGCGGGCCGGGCGCACCCCGTCCCGGAGTTGCACAACCGTGGCTAACCTAAAAGTTGGCGAAGCAAAGAAAAAGATGTCTAATCCAATAAGTGCCGTATTGAAGAAACTCTTAAATATATTGACTTAACTACTGTTCTTTGATAGAGAGACTGTCAATGGGTAAATGCCACATTGGCAAGGCACATAGCCAAATGGGTTAGCCGGCGGCCTTCTGCTGATATCACAGGTAGCTTGGCATGGTAATTAAGCCTAATGTAACTCTGCGAATCGTAGTCGTTTATTTTTCATGAATCGGCTGCTCTGCTAAGGTACCTGTCATGAACGAAACCAAAAAAACCGGCGGTGCAACTATGAGCATCTACTCAATCGCCTCGGAAATCGTAACCATTCCATTGGTGGAGCCTGTAAAACAGGCCCGGTTCCGGACCCAGCCTCCTGAGCGCAGGTCGAACCAGCCTCCCAAAAAAGACACGGTGACTCTTTCCAGCCAGGCCCTGCAATTGGCGCGGGACGAGATGCCGGCCGATGAGGAGTGAGGCAGGCCTCGACATCATGGTTCAAAACTAGATAGCTTGAGAGAGCAAAGAGGGGCGGCACCGCACAGGTGCCGCCCCTCTTCTGTTGCGGCGACCGCGGGTCCCCGGCGGCAGGCCGCGAAAATTACGGCGGCGCGGTAAGGCCGCCCGGTCCGCTGTGCACTCTTGTGCCGGCCTGTTCAAAACCTGCACAGCAGTCGGCGCGGGCAGCGGCCGTAATCCGTGTGATTGCGCCAGGTTGCCGATGGCATGCTACGTGAATCGACGGGTCACCACGCCGAGAAGGTGCGGAAACGAGAGTCGGGACGAGCCGTTCGCATCCGGCACTGCACACAGGCCGAACGGTCATCGAGAGGGCGGTCACGATTTCAGCAGGCTGCGGTTCGCCGCGGCGGGAAAAGGGGAGGTCGAGGTGAAAAATTCAGTAACGACGGTGGTGGCGATGTGCGCGGTGCTGGGGCTGCTCTTGATCGCGGGATGCGGCGGCGCAGGGAGTCCGGGCGCCACCCAAAACGGCGCCGGCAGCGCCGGACAGACGCCGACGGGGACGGTACAGGGAAGCGCGAAGTAGTCCAAGAACCTAAGCGAGGGGTTATACATGAAAAGAACAGCTGCTATCCTGATGGCCTCGGCCCTGCTCATCGTCGCCTGCGTCGGTACCTGCTTCGCGTTGAGCGCCGGCACGAAATACTCCATAACCACCAGCAAATTTAACGGGGACGGGACCTTGACGGTCATAGAGACGGTCCCGGCCACCACCGACGCCGGCGGGAAATTAAGCTTCACGCTGACCACCCTGCCGACCAACGCCGAGGTCAACTTCATCGCCTTCGCCATCAAGGACGTCAACGGCTCGCTCGTGCTCCAGGGGGTGGCACCGGCGCCCCCTGCCGGCGACCAGAACCAGATCGGGATCAACGACCTGGCGACGGCCCAGGCGGCGACCTTCATCAAGGCAGCGGCGCTCGCCGGCACGGACGACCCGATCCTCGCGGCCTACCTGCTGGTGATACTGCGCTCGCCCTCCATCGGACCCGACGACGTGGTGAAGCTCGCCACCCTGGGCAAGGAGGCTATCAGGGGCGCCGTCGGGTTCGAGGCGTACCTGCTCGCCAACGTCCCCCAGGCCAAGTTCGCCGCACTGCAGAAGTGCCTGGTGTACAACCCGGACGCCGCCAAGACGACGCTGCGGGACTTCACCAAGGGGTTCTTCACCGCGGTCGAGAGCGGCGACGCCGCCACGGAGTCGAGCGAGACCCAGAAGGCTGGGGGGCTCATGGCCGACGTCTTCATGGACGCCGCCGCCTGCGCCGATGTCGACCTGGATTACATCATCAACGCCCACAATGCGGCCGGAAACGGCGCCGAGGCCTCGGGCCTCATGACCGGTCCCGGCGCGATCTCGGCCAACGTCATGTCCTCCATCGATCAGTCGATGAGCGCCTTCGGGCACAAGATCGGCATGGTGAAGATGGTGACGCAATACAGCAACGCACTGGGCGCCCTGAAGGCGAGCGGGGCCCAGGTCGACACCTTCATCAGCGCCGCCCGGGCGATGGCCGCTTCCAACAACGCCGTCGACCTGCAGTACGGTGATTTCTTCAAGGACCCGGCCGCCTACCTGGCAGCGCACCCCGGCAGCGACGCGCAGAGCGTGCAGTCGGCGATCGACGCCATCTACCAGGACTCCTGGACCACTTTCCAAAGCGCGATCGCCGCCAGCGACGCCCAGATCGCGGCGCTAAAGGCCGCCGTGGTCGCCGCTTTCCCCGGACTGGTCCTCCCCCAGGATTTCGGGAAGAACAACGACGGCAGCCAGAGCCCGCCCAACTGGCCGGTGCAGCAGGTGGTCATGGTCAGCTGGATGGTCGACCTGATCAAGGGGGGCGGCAGCATCAGCTACACCCGTGACACCACGCCGATCCCGGCCATGATGCAGCAGTGGCAGGGAGTCTGTTCCAAGGCGCAGTACTGGGACCAGCAGAGCTGCCAGTCCAACGGCGGGACCTGGAGCGTCGCCCGCTCGACCTTCGACACCCCCTCCAGCGCTTTCAACGCCTACCTCGGCATCCAGCAGGACGTGAGCATCGCGGACATGACGAGGAACTCCATCTGGAACGGGCCGAACGGTACCCAGCTGCAGCCCACCCAGGACCAGCGCATGCAGGCCGCGGCGGATTTCGTCACCCTGCTCGCCAAGATCCAGGGCAATATCGTCGCCATCAAGGCCGGCGGCGTCGCGGCGACTGCAGCCGAGAAGAATGCCATCATCACGCTCATGCTGCAGCCCCAGGACAACTGAACAGGAGCGGGGCGGCGGGGGGAGGTCCCCCCGCCGACCCGGCAGGCTTTATGATGACAAAATCCCCTCTCATGCTCTCCGCCGCGCTGCACCTGGGCATCCTGCTGCTGATCTCCCTTGCCGCAGGGGGGAGGCGGCCGCCGGCTCTGCCGGCGGTCCCGCTCTACCTCGACTTGGCCGGCCCGGCCGGGGTAGCGCCCTCCACTCCCCGGGCCGTTCCCTGCGCATCGCCCCGGCCCCGCGCGGCAGCGGTTGCCGCACCCGCGCGGCAACCCGCTGCCGGCGAGGCAGAGGCACCGGAACCTGCTGCGGGGCCGCAGGCGGTCCCGGCGGGCGGGGAGGCGCAGGGGCTGGAAATCAGCAGGGCCTTTGCCGGGGCGGCGCGCATGCAGGCCAAGGCCCGCAACACCCGCGACTATCTGGACACCACGGCAAAGGCGGTGCAGAAACTGCTGGAAGGAAGGCTCGCTTCGGGCGGGTTGGGGACGTTCGAGGGGGAGCATGCGGCCGTCGAGGTGAGCTACGCTGCCGGTGCGCTGCCGGAAGTTTCGGTCGCCGCGGAAAACCGGGGTCTGGGAGGGGCACTGCAGGGCGGCGTGGCCTGGTCCAAGGTTCCCGCGCCGGAAAAGTATTACCTGGGTTTCCACAAGGTGACCTTCCTGGTCAGCCTGGAACAAGGGAGAGTCAAGGTCGGGGTCTCGCCGCAGTAGCTGCGGACCCGGAACCCCGGATGGTGCAACAAAAGGCCGGCCCCCTTCCAGGAGCCGGCCTTTTAGTGTGGGCCGGGGTTCATCCCCCAAGCGGTCGGCCTGTTGGCTGCCGCGCGGCGGGCCCCCCTCCGGGCCCGAGACGCGCCTACCATTCGTCGTCGCTCCCCTCCCCGACGCCGATTGGCGCCCCTGTGGCGGCCTTAACGAGGAAGCTGCTGACCCAGGAGAGGGCGGTCTGTCCCTCCGATGCGCTATAGCTGACCAGGAACTGCAGTTGGTCGCCTCCCGAGAGTTTTGCGTTTTTAAGGATCATTCCGAAACTGCGGTAGTCGTTCACCTGAACCTTCTGGGGTACGGGGAAGGCGACACCATCAGCAATAACCTTGTGCTCCTTGTTCAGTAACGATACCTTTATTTCAAGGTCGTCGATATTGGGATATCGGACGTTCTTGATCAAGCCGTCTATGCGTACCCCTTGCTCGATTTGGCTTGCATTCCAGGCGTAGTGGAGATCGAAATCCCTGTGCTTGAAGGTGAAATTGTCGGCGGGATTTTGCTTCGTCACCTGCGTTCCTGCGCATGCCGCCAGAGAAATCAATACTGTCAGCGAGGCTGCTACTCTGCTCAGAATTCTCACGTCTTCCTCCCGCCTCATTCAGTCTACTGCCTGATTCATCGTTACATGGTTGGTAAGGATTGTCAATTGGACAGCGTTCGACGCCCGGGCGTTACGGGGAGACCTTCGCCTGCGGCAGGGAGCGGGGGGGGGGCGAGCTCCCTTCCTGCAGGCACGTTGCTGTCGACTCCCCGCCTATTTGGAGAAGTTTGCCGCCATTTTCTGACTGGCCGTCACATTGGCGAGTGTGAGTCCTGGGGAACTGCCTACCACGCGGTTGCCCGCATCGGTCCAGTTGATGAAACGGTACCCGCGTGCGGGTACGGCAGTCACGGTGGCCGTGCTCTTGCCGTAGCTTACCGTCTGTGTGGAAGCTCCCGAAATGCTGCCGTGGATGCCGGCAACGAAGGTGACGGTGAACTGGCTGGCGGCGAAGCTGGCCGAAACCGTGAGGTTGGCGGTCACGTTGCCGTCGGTGCGGGCGGCCGTTGCGGTCCCGTCGCTCCAGGAGACGAAGCGGTAGCCGGTGCCGGCGACCGCGGTCACCTTGGTGCCGCTCCCGCCCGAGGTCACGGTCTGCGTGGCCACTCCGCTGATGCTGCCGTTGGCGCCGGCGCTGTACCTGAGAGTGAAGCTGTTGGCGGCGAAGCTGGCCGAAACCGTGAGGTTGGCGGTCAGTAATGGCGACTCCGTTCATGGCTTCCTCCTTTGGTTGGCTCCGTTGAACGTTGCTTTTGGCGTGGGGCGGGCGCGCCTTACCCTTCTGCCGGGGGCGGTGGGGAGCCCTGGAAAAGGTGCAAGGTGAAGGCACAAAAGCTGCCCCAGGCAGGGCCTTTTGGCTGTGGTGAGACCCTCCCGTAAGGTGTTCCGGTCGGAGGGAGGGCGCGTCCCGGACCGGCAGCAACCCGAGATGTCACTGGAATTACTATGTGCCGATCCTCCTCTGGCGCCTATCGGCCGAGGGGATGATTGGTGGAATGAAAAGGGGATGAGCTTGCCGGATGATTGCGGGGGGCGCCGGGGGTGACCTCAGGAGTCGCTGGTGAGGTGCCGGAGCAATGGAGGGCCGGCAACGAAAAGAACCCCTGCCATTGCCCGGCAGGGGTTCTTTTCGTTGGACACGGGCATCGTGGCCGATGGCCCGGAAGGTTATGAACTGGCTGGGCTTATCTCTTGCCAGATCCCTTGCAAAACTTGCAAGGAACTTCCACTTGATCATAGCCTGTCTGGCGTGACGCGGTAAGGACTTTCCCCTTCCCGCTGCATTTTGGGCATAAGGCCGTATTCATAAAAAGTCCTCCTTCGGTAGCGCATAAACTGTTTAAACCTCGTGGCTACCAAGTAATTTTAGCAAAACGCCGCCAAACACGCTATGGGTAATTCCCGGCCGCCTGGGCGCACTCGGGAGCATCTCTGCCCAGGCAAAGCGTGGCAGGGCGCACACTCCCTCAAGGGCCCGCAGCAGCGGGCCCCCGGTAGGGAACTGCCTGATAAGAAATGGCACTCCTGCTGGGCCGCACCGGTCTTCTTTGCTGGCGGGGGTGCGCCACGCCGGGAGGGGGCAGACTCGATGGGGACGGAGCGTCTGTTCCAAAGGAATGGAGCTGCAGGTAGGGTGAGAGAACTTGAGGCAGAAGGTCACGCATTTCGGGATCAGGTCAAAGAAACCGCGGGTGGCTCAGAGAAGTGGCTTGGTCGTTGGGAAGTCGTTGATATTCCAAACCTGTTTGCATACGACGCAACAGACTTCTCCGGAGGACTTCCTTATTTCAGCCTGAGAAGATAAATGCAACGAGAGTCTTTTGCCCTTGTGAGTGGTTATGAACTGATTCGTCAGCTCACGGTTCCCACATGCCGGGCAGAAATACTTCTTCTTCATAAGCCATCCCCAGTGCATCTCGGCGGAGGTATCTCCGATTGTTGCCGCAGAGAGAAATTATGGAATTCCAGTCAGGTAGGCTCCTGTAAAAATATGGACCAAATGCACTCCATTTCGGGCGGGCCAGCGTCACAGCCGTCGCGATGCCACCCTGAAAAACATCCTTTTGGAGCCCTCAGCACCAATGATAACTCTGAAAGCGCGATTATCAAGAATGATGCGGCCCTTTCCGGTCCGCGCCTCCTGCTGTTCCGGTCCGGCCCCCGGGCGCCTCGAGCGCCGGGTGCCACCGCGCCCCGGCGACCCGAAACAATACGGACCGGAATCTCTTTGACTTTATTCCCGGCCTGTTTTAGCTTCAGGCTCATGACCGACTCATCGATAGAGCGTGACGCCCGTTACAGGGACCGCCTGGGCAGGCTGGTTTCCGAGCGGGAGGACCTCTGGCTGGAGCGCTGGAGGTCCGTCCTGGAGTCTTCCCGCGCCGGCTCCCTGCTGGAACTGGGATGCGGCGGGGGGCGCGACACCCGTGTTCTCACCGGCCTGGGCCTCAGGGTGATTGCCGCAGACTACGCTCCGGAGGCACTGGAATTGTGCCGCACCTCGGCTCCCCTGGCGGAGGTGCGTCTGATCGATCTCCGCGAGCCGCTTCCTTTTGCCGATGGAGCCTTCCCGGCGGTGCTGGCGAGCCTGTGCCTGCATTTTTTCCCGTGGGCCGTCACGCTTGACATCATGGCAGAGATTCGCCGCTGCCTCAACCCCGGAGGGTTCCTGCTGCTCAGGGTCAACTCCTCCCGGGAGCGCCGCGCCGGCGAGGCCTCACCCGAGGTAGAGCCCAACCTCTACCTGATGCAAGGCCGCCTGAAACGCTTTTTCGACCGGGACGCCGTGGTGCGCCTCGCCGGCACGGGGTGGCGGCTGCACGCCATGGAAGAGCAGCAGGTCCAGCGCTACGGTGCACGAAAGTTCCTGTGGGAAGTGCTGCTGGAAAAAGAGGCGAGCCGGGCATCCCTTCCGGAGGGCGAGGGGAGCCGGGTGAGCGCCGGGTAACGCACCGCGACTCGGCCCGGCCGGTCTTCACGGGAACAGCTCCGCGTCCCGGAGCGCCGAGCCGGCCGCGTCCTTGCACGAAACCGCAGGCGCGCCGTTCAGCGGCCAGGATATCGCCAGGTCGGGGTCGTCCCACCTGATGCACCGCTCATGCTGCGGCGCGTAATAGTCGGTGGTCTTGTAGATGAACTCCGCAGCTTCGGAGAGGACCAGGAAACCGTGGGCAAAGCCTGGCGGTACCCACAATTGGCGCTTGTTTTGCGCCGACAGGACGGCGCCCGCCCAGGTGCCGAAGCCGGGCGAACTCCTGCGGATATCGACTCCCACGTCGAAGACCTCTCCGACGATGACGCGCACCAGCTTTCCCTGGGGCTGATTGATCTGGTAGTGCAGCCCGCGCAGTACGCCCTGCACCGAAAAGGAATGGTTGTCCTGGACGAAGCGGCAGGTAACGCCGGTTGCCGCCTGCCAGGCCAGTTCGTTGTAGCTCTCGAAGAAAAATCCCCGGAGGTCGCCGAAAACCTTCGGCTCGATGAGCAGCAGTTCGGGTATCGCTGTCGGAGTCACCTTCATGCCACGCTCCCGGTCGGACTCCGCGGCACGGTGAGCTTCACCTGCCGGGATCAAGGTGCCGACCCAATCCCGGGTCCGCGCCAAGGGCGGCGGGAGCCGTGCGGACGCTGACACCGAAGGCAAAGATACCACTCTTTCACCGTTTGACAACAGAGACGCCGCCGGTGCGGGGGGCGGCAGGCGGAGACCCTGGCCTGCTGCCGCCCCGGGTACGCCAGAGTTCCCCGGGATGCCTCGCGTCGGCCGCTTTTCCTGTGCCTTTGGCCTGCTGTCGCCCCGCGTGAGCCACGCTGCCCGGAACCCCGGGCGCCTGACGTCATGTTGGGTCACCGCCAGATGGCCCTTGACAGCGCCCCGCAGTTTGTGGGTATGCTCGGTAAAGGGAGCTTCGGTTCCCTGCCAGGGCCGCAGGTTGCGGCGGGAAAGCCGGAACCGGCGCGATGTTGCCGGATGGTTGACGGGAGACCTCACATGCCTACTATTTACCTTGCTTCGCCGCTGGGGTTCAGTCCGGAAAATCAGCCCTACCTCCAGAGGGTGAAAAACATGTTGGCGTCCCAGGGATTCGAGGTTTTTGACCCCTGGGCACAACTGCAGCACCTGCCGAAAATCGATGCGGCATTCGGGATCATGAATTACCCTGACCGGGTCGACGCCTTCAGGCGGGTATCATCTGAGATCGGCGCCTGCAACGAAGCGGGGATTCGCGGGGCCGACGTCGTGTTTGCCGTTCTTGACGGCGCTGAGATCGACTCCGGCACCGCCAGCGAGATCGGCTTCGGCTGCGCCCTGGGAAAGCCGTGCTACGGGTTGCGAAGCGACCTGCGCGACTCCGGCGATTTCGTGGGGGTGCCGGTGAACCTGCAAGTGCTGCATTTCATCGAGCGCAGCGGCGGCAGGTTATTCAGGTCCCTGGAGGATATCCGCCTTGCGCCCGGGCTCCCGGAGACCAAAGGAAAGGTGTCACCCGACCCGTGATCACTCCCTGGGGCAGTCCTTCTGCGCGCTGGCCGCCTGCACCTCCGCCTCCCCGCTGCCCCCCCCTCCGCCCGCCTCGGGGCCCGTCCCGCCCGCCTTTCGGACCCCTGCCGTCCGCATCGGCCCCCCGCCCGCCTTCTCTCACCCCAGGAAGATCGAACTTCCCTCCCGGCGCTCCAGCACGGAACCAAACCGAGGAAACGGGCCTCCTTGGCGGGTTGCGGCGCGCTGTCTCTGTCAGCAGGGCGACGACCGACTGTCACGGGCGCCGCCGGCTCTGTCACAGCTCTCGCGGCGGGCGCCATTGCCGCAGGATCTGCCGGCGGATCCGGACAACCGCGAAAAAGCCGAAAGTGAAAACATAAATAATTTTTAGTGGATAAATTTTTATTACTAATTTAGAATCACTGACTACCTTCCAGCAAGTATTCACGGTGCGGTCCACCTGTCGGGGGAAGCATGGATGCGGAGCGTTGCAAGTTGATCCTGAGTGTGGCGACGGAGGGGTTCTGGGACTGGGATCTGTCGACCGACCAGGCATACCTGAGTCCGCGCCATTGCGAGCTGATCGGAATCCCCCCCGACACTCTCCTCGCCAAGGCCTCATACCTGGGGCTCATCCACCCCGGCGACCGGCAGCGGGTGGCGCGCGAGGTCGAGGCCTACCTGCAGGGGGGCGGGCGCGGTACCCTGGTCCTCGAGTGCCGGATGGCTGCGGGGGAGGCCTCGCCGCGCTGGATCGAGTGGCGGGGCAGGGTGGCGCAGTATGACGACCAGGGGAGACCCTCCCGGATGGTCGGCACCATCGTCGATATCGGCGAGCGCAAGGAAGCGGAGCTTTGCCGGCAGGCTGCCGAAGAGGAGCTGAGAACCGCGTTCGAGGACGCCTCGGACCCCATTTTCTGGGCCGACGCGGAGACCGGCATCCTGGTCAACTGCAACAGGGCCGCCGAGCAGATGCTGGAGGCTCCCCGCGCGGAGGTCATCGGCCGGCACCAGACCTTCCTGCACCCTCCGGAACGGGCTGCCCATTTCGCCGAACTGTTCCAAAAGGCCGTCCAGCGGCACGAAAAGGGGGAGGTCTACGAGGCGGTCGTCGTCTCCAAGAGCGGCAGGAGAATCCCGACCCAGGTCAAGAACTCGATCACCAGGATCGGCACCAGGAGCATCATGCAGGGGGTGTTCAGGGACGTCACCGGGCAAAAAATAGCCGAGGCAGCGCTGCGCCATTCCCAGAAGCTGCTCTCCAGCATCGTGGAAAACGCCCCTTACGCCTTTTTCGTCAAGGACGTCCGGGACCAGTTCCGGGTGATCCTCTGGAACGGGGCGGCGGAGAGAATCTTCGGCATCCGGGCGGCGGACATCATCGGCAAGAACGCCCACGACCTCTGGCCCGAAGGGCAGGCCGACGCCTTTCTGGCGGACGACCTCGCCGTGGTCGCCTCGGGTACGGTCGTGGATGTCCCCGAAGAGCTCAGCATTCACCCGGAGCAGGGGGTCATCTACCTGCACACCTGCAAGGTCCCGCTGCCGGACGAAACGGGCGAGGTGCAGCACATCGCCGTCATCAGCGAGGACATCACCTCACGGAAGAAAGCCGGCGAGGAGATCCTTGCGCTGAACGCCGGGCTGGAGCAAAGGGTACGGGAGCGCACGGTTGAGCTGGAGGCCGCGGTCCAGGAGCAGGAGGCCTTCAGTTACACGGTGTCCCACGACCTGCGTGCCCCGCTGCGCCACATCAACAGTTTCAGCGCGATACTCCTGGAGGACTTCGGGTCCGTGCTCCCCGACGAGGCGCGCACCTACCTGAAGCGCATCGGGGGCGCCACCCGGAAAATGGGCGACCTGATAGATTATCTGCTGGCGCTGTCGCAGGTCTCGAGAGTGGAGCTGACCCGGGAGAGCGTCGACCTGAGCGCCCTGGCCGCGGGAGTCGCCACCATGCTGCGGGAAACCGAGCCCGGGCGTTGCGTGCAGTTCGATATCGCCGAGGGCCTGCTGGTGCAGGGGGACCGCAGTCTGCTCAAGCAGCTTCTGGAGAACCTGATCGGCAATGCCTGGAAGTACACCTCCGGGAAACCCGCGGCGCGCATCGAGTTCGGGAGCACCGAGCAGTGCGGGCGGCAGTGCTACTGCATCAAGGACAACGGGGCGGGGTTTGACATGGCCTTCAGCGGCCGGCTCTTCGAGGCCTTTCAGCGCTTGCACGGCGCCGAGTTCGAGGGGACCGGCATCGGTCTTGCCACGGCGAAGCGGATCATACAGCGCCACGGGGGGGCCATCTGGGGGGAGGGAGCGGTCGACCAGGGCGCCGAGTTCTGCTTCACGCTGCAGCAGGAGCGGAAAGTGTAAAGGTTCCCGACGGCGGCTGTAAGACATTCCGACGCGACCGCCAGGCGGGGAGGCGGGGACGGTTGCATGAATTGAACAGGGAGGGACCCGCTGTGAGCAGCGAGCGCGAGGGGGACCCCGTGCCCCCCTCGCGAAAACAGCCCGTTTTGGTTGGCACGCTCTAAGCAATAATCTTTCTCGAAAGGGAAGTGACGCAGCAGTGCGAAGCAGCCCTGCATCGATACCTACGCGGAACAGGAGACTGACATGCCACTACTGGAATGGACCGACGACTTTAATCTGGGGGTCGAACAATTCGACACACACCACCGGCATTTGGTGGAGCTACTGAACGACGCCTATGACAACTTCGTCAGAGACTCGAGCCTGGAAGGACTGGCAGCCACCCTCGATGAGCTTTTCGATTCGACCATCATGCATTTTAGCGTCGAGGAGCAGTACCTGAGAGAAGCCAGCTACACGGGATATGCCGAACACCGCGAACTGCACCAGAACTTCTCCACGCAAGTCGCAGTGATGCGTCAGGATCTGAGGTCGGGGTGGGGGAACATACCTTTCGAAATGCTCACCTACCTGAGGAACTGGCTGACCTATAACATCCTCTTCGCGGACGCCAATTATGTCCGGTCCAGTTCCAGGAGCCCGTGGAAGCAGTGCGCCTGAGTCCGCAGCGCGGGTTTGGGCCCGCGCCGTACCGCAGGCATCGCAAGGGAGGCGGCTCCAGGTAAAAACCGTGGAGCCGTCTCAGCCCCGCCGCCCCTGCGCCCCATTATCCCTTCCCGCCTGCGCCAACCACCCACACTCCCGGTGCGGTTTGGGACTCCGCCTCGGGGGATGCCGCCAGGCGTCCCGACCGTCCCACCCCCCGCCGTCCATGCCTCGCAGCAGGCCGTGCTCCGCCCTGCGTCCTCCCCTGGCGCTTCGATATCTGCCGGGTGACCGGTGCGATGCCAGATTTTGAACAGCGCCGGTACCCTCCCTGATCATGTGCAGGCAGCACCTCCTAATGAAGGTCCGGAAAATCAGACGCTTAAGGTTGGCATGTTCCCCGCATCGATCGAGCGACAGGAAGATGTCGTATCGAGTGCGCAGTGCCACTGAACAGTCAAGGACACCCGGACCAGGAGGCTGACATGCCAATGATAGAGTGGAAGGAAGAATTTAACCTTGGGATAGAGCAGTTCGACACGCATCATCTGCACATGGTGGAGTTGCTGAACCGCGCCCATGACAACTACATGGAGGATGCCGACGTGGATGCCTTATTCGCGACGCTCCATGAGCTGTTCGAGTATGCCATCGGGCACTTCCGGATCGAGGAGCAGTACATGGAGGAGACCAATTACACCGGATTCGCCGAACACCTCGAATATCATAAAGGCTTTTCGACGCAAGTGACCGTCATGCTGCAGGACATGCTGGTGGTGTGGAAAAAACTCCCCCTGGAAATGCTTGCCTTCGTGAAGGGCTGGCTGACCTATGACATCCTCGGCGCCGATGCCGATTATGTCCGGTCCAGTTCCGGGAGCCCGTGGAAGCAGTGCGCCTGACTTCTGGATCAACGCAAGCCAGAGCTGTCGCCCGAAAGGCCGGAGCGGCAGCCCGGCCTTTTCTGCCGGCGCAGGCGGGTGGTCTCGCGGCCTCCTTTTCCGGTTTCGGGCCAGTCCGTGCCGGCGTTTACCGCCACCTCGGTGATCCTCCCGGTTTAGGCGGGATAGCGGCTGAACGCCGATGTCTCGTTACCACGATCGGGCCCTTCCTGGTACAAATCCCCCTGTGCGATGACTGCCGGCAGCTGCCTGGGCGCCTTGACGCGTAGCTGCTTGTTGACGTTCATGCGCCCGAACACAACCTCAATGTCGCCCACCGTAACGCCAAATGCTTCAGCCAGAAAGCGCACCATGTGATCGGTCGCCCGCCCCGCACGGGGGACCGCCGTGACACTGACACACAGCTGATGCCCCTTCACCTTGCCAATGGCGTCCCGCTTCGCATTGGGAGTGCCGAGAATGTTGAGCACCAGCGTATCGCCTTCCCAGGTGAAAAACGGTTTCTTCACGTTGCCTCGAATCTGCCGCCTGTATCCCGGTGCGTTCCGATCGATACGGGGGCGCTGAACTGTAGCGCGAGCCTCTGCCGTAGCCACTTAGCCTTGAGTCACCTCGACCGGCGCTTATTTTTTTTCGGAGCGGGGAGCGGGGCTGCAGGCTTGAACTCCGGTTCGTATCCCACGGTGAATCGGTGCTCCCTGGTGTTTCCCATGCTGAGGAAATAGGCGCTGTTGCTGTCAAAAGGGGAGACGGCGAGGCTGCTCGGTCCGAAGCCGAACCTGCTGAAGAAGTCGGGCTTGCCATGGACAAAGAGCGGCTGGCTTTTGACCTGTTCCTGCCGCAACACAAATCTGAGCAGCTCCGTCCCCACACCCTGCCTTTGAGAGTCGGGTGCTACTGCCACCGGGCCCAGGTGCAGGCCGCAGACCTCGCCGTCGTAGGCATTGGAAAGTGCGGCATAGGCGATGATCTTGCCGGCATGCAGACAGACCCATTCCAGGAGCGGCCTGTCATGCAGGTGGAGCTTTTCCACCAACTCCGCTTCGAATCCGGTGCGAAAGGCGAGGCGGAGCAGGGCATAAACCCTGGGGCGGTTTTCAACGGTTAGTCTCTGGATTTTCACGGCAACGGTCCTCCATATGGTTCCTGCGTAACTCAGGAATGGCACAGCCCGGGCTGGAATACGCGGGAACAGTGCAGCAGGGTTAACGTGATGCGGCACTAGGGAGAAGGACCGTGTCCAGGATCACGCTGCGAAATAAAAAAGGCCGGCTATCTCTAGCTGGCCGCTTTTTATTCCCGGTGGGCGCTGCGGGGAACCCACGATGCCGTGTGAAGGGAGTGCTCTCCCGCAGAGCTGGTCGCCCATGAAATACTTGAGGTTTATCCTGTTTGCTCCGGTTGTACTCCGTTTTGCTGCAACGCTTGTCTGCGGGAATCGTGCAGCAATCTGCCTGGCAAACTAGCAAGGCGGCGGGGGGAAGTCAATGGAGAAATCTGGCACTGACGGCAAGCCCGCCGGGAAAGGAAGGTCCCCCGACCGGTATTTTTTACGTGATTGTAACAATTGGGGCGTCGTACCTGGAGTATGGTAAGGCATCTTAATTTGCAGGAGCAAAACATGGTCAGCTCGGAGCCTTCCCCTGACAGTCTGTCGATAACAACGCCGCGCTCCCAAGCAGCTGCAGCTTCCTCCTCCGGTTCCCGTGTCGACCCCGCCGATCCCAAGTGGTACCTGAACCGCGAACTGACGTGGCTCGCCTACAAGCGCCGCGTGCTGCACGAGGCCGCAGACGAGCGCGTGCCCCTGCTGGAGCGCCTGAAGTTCATCGCCATCGTGAGCGGCAACATAGACGAATTCTTTATGAAACGTATCGGCGGGCTCAAGCAGCAGATCGCCGCCGGTGTGCGCGAACTCTCCCCGGACGGCCGCACCCCGCGCCAGCAGGTGCAGGAATGCTACCTGGCGGTCCGGGACCTGGAGAGCTGCAAAAACGATTTCCTGCTTCGGGTCCTGCTGCAACTGCGCCCCAAAGGGATCTCAATCTGTCGCTGGGAGGATCTTGCCGCACCCGAGAAAAAGCGGCTGACCGCACACTACCACGCTGCGATCTCCCCGCAGCTGAGCCCGCAGGCTATCGACCCCGAGCATCCCTTTCCCTTTGTCTCCAACCTCTCGCTCAACCTGCTGGTTTCGCTGCGCCACTCCAAAACCGGGAAAAAGGTTCTGGCACGGGTAGAGCTGCCGGTCGGTACCGGTTCCCCCCGCTTTCTGAGGAGCGCCGGCCTGGATCGCTTCATCCCTCTGGAGGAGCTGGTTAGGCAGCATCTCGACTCGCTCTTTCCGGGGCGCCAGGTTGAGAGCTGCGCGCTCTTCAGGGTCACCCGAAACGCCGCCGCCGGGCAGCGGGAGGACCCGGCCGACGACCTGCTGGCGATGATCGAGTCGGAGCTCAAGGAGCGCAGGTTTGCCCCGATCGTCCGGCTGGAGGTCGCGGCGGGGCTGAGCCCGTCGCAGCGCAGCAGGCTGGCGGGCGAGTTTCAGCTCAACGAGGAAAGCGACGTCTTCGAGGTGCCGGCCCTTTTGGCCATGCGCGACCTGTTCGAGATCTCGCGCCTGGATTATCCCGCGCTGCACGACCCGCCGCATCACCCGGTGGATCACCACCTGCTGCAGTCCACCCGCGGCATCTTCCAGATCATCCGCGAGGCCGGGCCGATCCTGCTGCAGCACCCCTACGAGTCGTTCGCCAGCTCGGTCGAGCGTCTGCTGCGCGAGGCGGCGGCGGACCCCAAGGTACGGGCGATCAAGATGACCCTCTACCGGGTCGCCAGCAACAGCCGCATCGTCGAGTCGCTGGTGCAGGCGGCCCACAACGGCAAGCAGGTCGCGGTGGTGATCGAACTGAAGGCGCGCTTCGATGAGGAGGCCAACATCCGTCTGGCTCAAAGGCTGGAAGAGGCCGGCGCCCATGTCACCTTCGGGGTGGTCGGACTCACGACCTACTGCAAGGTCATCCTTATCGTGCGCCAGGAAGATGCCGGGCTCAGGCGCTATGTCCACACCGGGACCGGTAACTATCACGCCGACAAGGCCAGGGAGTTCAGCGACCTCGGTCTCCTGACCTGCGACGACGCCATCGGGCGGGACGTGACCGAGCTGTTCAACTACCTGACCACCGGGTTCTCGGCCAAACGCGACTACCTGAAACTGATCACGGCCCCCAGATCGCTCAAGAAGGCGCTGCTGGAGCTGATCGACCGGGAGGCCCGGCTGCAAGCCGCCGGAGGGAGCGGGGTGATCCGCTTTAAGGTGAACGCACTGGAGGACAGCGACATCGTCCAGGCGCTCTACCGCGCCTCCATGGCCGGGGTGCGGATCGACCTGATCGTGCGCGACAGCTGCCGGCTGCGCCCGGGCATCGCGGGGCTCTCCGAGCAGATCAGGGTGACCAGCGTCGTGGGCCGTTTCATGGAGCACTCCCGCATCTACTACTTCGGGAACAACGGGGGCGACGAATTCTACCTCGCCTCGGCCGACCTCATGAAGCGCAACCTGGAAGCCAGGGTCGAGATCATGGTCCCGGTCGAGGCCCCCGAACTGAAGCGCGAGCTGCGCGCCATCCTCGACATCCACGATGGCGATCACTGCTCGGTCTCGGAGATGCAGCCGGACGGCAGCTACCTCAGGCGGGACCCCCCGGCGGACCGCAGGAGGACGGGGAGCCACCAGATGCTGATCCTTTGCGCCGAACAACGCTCAAAGGCCTTCCGTAAGGAGAAGAAAATCAGGATGTGACGGGATCGCCCCGCTGCGGCCGTTGAGCCAGGGAGGCCGGCCGGCGAGGCACCGAGGTTGCCTCGGCGCAATCCGGTGATACTATGGAAAAACAATGGAGGTGAAATGGCGACTTACTCGTTCAATGCCTTTGCCTTCGGTGGCGAACTGGACCTGAACCGTCTTGCCGTCGTGCTCGGCATACTGCGCAAGTACCGCTGGGAAGAGCCGATGAAACTGAGCCCGGTCACCTTCGCTCCCGCACTGAACGGAGACCCGGAGCGGGTCTACCTCTTCTATTTCGGGTGCGTCGTGTTCATCAACTGCTCGGGCGACATCATCGCCCGATTCCTGGACGGCATCAAGCAGCACGTGGATGCCGTGAAGATCCCCCCCCAGCTCGCGTTCCGGGAGGAGTACCAGCTGGAGATCGATGCCGGGAGGGTCGCTGCCATCACCAACGACTACGCGGTCATGCAGAAGTACAACCAGGCATTCACCGACATCATCTGCTTCGTCATCGCCAAGTCGGTCGCCCTGGAGCGGATCGAGGAGCGGGTCGACGCCGTCTTCGACGAGGTGGAGGTGCTGATCGCCAACCTGGGGAAGGGGACCCTGGAGCTTCCCGACCGCGTCATGGCGAAGCTCGCCTCCTCCATCCTCGGGTTCAAATTCACCTCCATCGCGCACATCATGGTGCTGGACAAGCCGGACATCACCTGGGATGACCCCGAGGCCGACCGGCTCTACCTCACCATGGCCCGTCTTTTCGAGCTGAACCCGCGCTACCAGGAGATCAAGCACAAGTCGGAGACGCTCTTGGACATGACCGATGTCTTCTCCAGCATCTCCCACGCCCGGCGCTCCGCCCGCCTGGAGTGGATCATCATCGTCCTGATCGTCATCGAGATCGTCCTCTCCGTGCTGGAAATCTACCGGCGCCATTAGCGCCTGCGGCGCAACCCTTTGCCCCAAGCGGGCTGCACGCTGCAGGTCGATTCGACGGGACGTTGGCGGGGGATCCCCCTGGAGTCCGGGGGGCGAAGCTTTCCGGATGCCGGAGGCGTGAAGAGGGGGAGGAGTCACCATGTCCAAGAAGGTTGAAATTAAATGGCTGAAGGAACCCCAGGAGCACGACTATCCTGCCGCTGCCTCGTATCTCTCCCTGATCTACGACGACAAGCAAGCCGCGAGCCTGGTGGAAAAGTTGCGGCGTGCGACGGTTACCCAGTTCAAGGCGAAGGACATCTTCAGGGCCTCAGGACTGTCGCTGCTTGGCGTCAGCAATGCGCATGTGGAGAACGATCAGGAGAAAATAGAGTCGGGGGAGGCACTTTCTCCACTGCTGCTGGTACGGGATGCCGCCAACGGGAAAGTCGCCATCTCCGACGGATATCACCGGCTCTGTGCGGTCTACTCGTACAATGAGGATGCCGTCGTTCCCTGCAAGATCGTTTGATCCGGTGGCGTTGTATTTTGCTGCTTTGCCGGGTAGCGGGGAAGATGCGATGCCGGCCGTGCCGGATGAAGCAGATGCGGAACATGCAGGAGCGCTTCTCGGGGCGTGGGGGGAGGGTGCTCGGGCAGGGTCAGAAAGGGGGAGGCGCCTCGCGCTTCGGAAGCGGCATTCCCCCCTCCGATGCCTGTGGTTGGCCGGTGCGGAGCCGTTGCAATGCCTGGTTCAGACCCGATGTCCATCCTGGCGTTCCCTGATAACCGCCCGATGGCGGCGGCCGATCTTGTGCAGCTCCGGGTCTTCGGAATCGCACAGTCTGTCCACCAGTTCCTCCCACTCGTAGCTGACGAAGGAGTGAGGCGTGCCGGGGACGTTAAGCGAGCTGAAGAGCATGTTTTTGAGGTACTCCTGTTCCTTGGGGTCGGAGAAGTGCAGCCCCAGGGAAACGGTGCCGTCCGGTTCCGTCCTGGCGTACACGCACTGCCCGTTGAGCCAGGTTTTTCCGACAGGCATGAGGACCTTGACGGTCCCCGCTTCCAGCGGGACGGTGAACGGGGTCAGCAGGGCGGGAATGATCAGGCCCATGCCCTGAGGGCTGTAGTTGACGACATAGGACCCTATGGAGGCGTTACCCTCCCAGGAAATGGTCACTTTACTCAAACTTCCCGGCAACTGCTCTGCACCGTAGCGGACAAAATTCCTCTTATTCATGGGCTTTTTCCCCTTTTCCACCGATGGACCTTGTACCGGACCGGAAGCCGATTCGAAGAGCGGGTGCCCGGTGGCCTGCACCAGCTCAAAGGGTGAAACCCCGTGCAGAATCGGGAACCTCCTGTCCCCTCCATGCGCTGCAATCCCCACGGGCTGCTGTACTTTACCATGGGCATGTTACAACCGCGTTAACTCTTTCCTGACAGATCGCTTCGAAAAACTTTCCTGCCGCACAGGATGACGGGTGGTGCCGGTGGAGTGCCTCGCTGGACCGGCCAGACAGTCTCCTCTCAACGGCGAGCGGATCCGGTGCATCTGCTTCGCGGCGCCGCCGAATTGATGCCGGGAAATATCTCCATAATGCTACCCCACGGGCACACGCCTGCAACAATGGCCTGATAAGCTTCGCTGCGTCAGGTAGTCCCTGGCGACTATGAGGATCGGGAGGCTAATCGCGATGGAAAACATAGAGGAACAGTTGCGCCAGATTAATTCGGTGATCGAGATATTGAAGGACGTGCGTCCCCTGTGCGAGGAGGCGTCCACTGCGGGGCTCATCGAGTCGGCGATAGACGGGGCACAGACCCTGCAGCAGTTGATCGTGGAGGGTGAGTGGCCGGGCCTGCCCGAAGATCGGCGGCCCGGAGGGCTCGGGTTGCGGCAGCTCCCCGCCGAAGCTTTCCCGGCGGACGATGTTGCGGAGCTCTGTTTCCCGGTGTAGCGGCTGACCCAAGGCGGGGTCGCTACCATTGCCTGGATCGGTAGCTTCCGAGGTAGGCAGACATCCCCGGGCCGACCCTCACCCTGTTTTTGTCGCCGGGTGTCTGGTTCCCGAAGTTGCTCTGCGCCTGCTGTTGCTTGAAATACCGTCCGCGGCAGGCAATGCCGCAGTAGCGCCGCTTGGCAAACACGGCCAGGCTCTCGCTTTCCCTGCGCTCCAGCCTGTTGCCGCACGGGCAAATCCTCATCCTGGTTGCAGATACCATCACACTGGATCTCCTTGGCTCCGGGACTCTCAGACGGCAGACCCGGTGGCCCGTTTGGTTGGCGCAGACAGTATCTACCGTTACCTTTAAGATCACGTTACAGACGGTGTACGTTCCGATAAAATAGGATCAGAGGAAATGTTTCCGCCAGAGCCGGCAGGCAAGGGGATGCCGTTTCCCTCGGAACCGGATCTGGACGCTACTTTAAACATGGAGGACGATATGAAACTGGACGAAGTCAGGGAAATGGCGAAAAAACTGGGTGTTTCCGTCGGCAGGTTGAAGAAGTCCGACCTGGTGCGCGGCATCCAGCGCGCCGAGGGAGTTGACGCCTGTTTCGAGACGGGGAGCGCGCAGTGCTGCGGGCAGGATGCCTGCCTGTGGCGCGCAGATTGCGTCTAAAGGGGACGGTAACCATGGAGTGGTATGAAGAGGAGGTGCGCGCCAGGGAACTGCTGCTGCGCCAGCAGCCGCCCGCTACCGGGCTGGTGGTTTTCTACGGAAGTTCCTCCATGCGCATGTGGGGTAGCCTGAAGGAGGATTTCCCCGGCCTGGGGCTCTTGAACCAGGCCTTCGGCGGCTCGACCCTGGAAGCCTGCGCCCATTTTTTCGAGCGGCTGGTGGTCCCCTGCTATCCGCGGGCGCTCGTCTGCTATGCCGGTGACAACGATCTGGGCGACGGGCGGACGCCGGACCAGGTCCTGGCGTCGTTCGGGAAATTGCTGGCGCAGGTCGACGCCTATTTCCCGGCCATCCCCTTCACCATGCTGGGGATCAAGCCGAGTCCCGCGCGCTGGCACCTGAGGGGGGAGATCGAGGCGGTCAACGCAGCCGTCTGCCGGGAGCTGCAGCCCCGAGCCAACGGCCATTTCGTCGCCACCTGCCCCGCCATGCTCGGAGCAGACGGCCTCCCGGACCCCTCCCTGTTCCTGGAGGACGGGCTGCATGTCAGCCCCAAGGGGTACCGGGTCTGGCGGCTCCTGCTGGAGAGCCGCTGCGCCGAAGTATTCGGCGCTGCCGGTGCGCCCGGCACCGTCTGAAATCGTCCCGACGGTCATTGAGACGGTGCTGCCCGTTGTGTACAAAATATCACACAGCCGACATACAGTTTTAAACTGACCGATGTATGCTCCGATCATGCACAGAGAATATCACCGTTGGCATAGCCCGGTTCTCGGGCGGGATATGGAGCTGCTCCTCTTCGGGACGGGCGGCGCGCGGGTGCTCGTTTTCCCGACCCGCGTCGGCAGGTTCTACGATTACGAGAACTGGGGGCTCATTGCGGCGCTGCGGGACAAGATCGACAACGGCTGGCTGCAGCTTTGCTGCCTCGACTCCGTCGACGCCGAGAGCTTCTACTGCGACTGGTGCCCACCCTGGGACCGGATCGCCAGGCACCGGCAGTACGAGGAGTACGTCCTTGGCGAGGTCATCCCCTTCACGAGCGCCAGCAATCCCGGCTCCCCGCTGATCGCCCACGGCTGCTCCATGGGCGCCTACCATGCCGTCAACATCGCCATGCGCCATCCCCGGCTCTTTTGCCGCGTGGTCGCCTTCAGCGGCAGGTACGACCTGACCCGGGGCACCGGCAGCTTCCGCGACCTCTTCGACGGCTTCTACAACGAGGACATCTACTTCCATAACCCGTCGCACTTCATCCCCAACCTGAACGACCTCGAGTCGCTGGAGTCGCTGCGCAGGATGCAGGTGACCATCGCCATCGGCGAGGCGGATTCCTTCCTGGAAAACAACCTGCAGTTCCGCAGCGCCCTCCAGGAAAAAGGGGTCCACCCCTCCTTCCACATCTGGTCGGGGGAGGCTCACCAGGCCCGCTACTGGCGGGAGATGGCGGCCAGGGTATTCTGAGAGGCCCGGCCCGGCTCCTGCCCCCCTAGTTGCCGCCCAGCTTCAGCTTGGCGGCCACCTCCCGCCAGAGAGCATCGAACGCCGCGGCCGCAGCGCTCCTGGGCGCGAAAACCCCCACCGGCGCCCTTTTCACCCCCATGGATTCCACGATGGAAAGATAGGGGATGCTCGCCTGCAGCAGCCCCTTGATCTGCTTCGGGCCGGCCCCGGCGGTATCCGCGTGCAGCTTCTTGCGCCTGTCCACCATGGAGAAGAACGGCATGACGTCGAGGTCGAGTTTCTTGTGGTCCTTCACGTAGTCGAGGATCTGGTCGCAGGTGCGCAGCGAGAGGGTCGTGGGGATGAGCGGCACCAGCATGACATCGGAGGAATTGAAGACGTTCTCCGACACCAGGGAAAAGCTGGGGGGGCAATCCAGGAACAGCACGTCGTAGTCGTCGGCGAAGCGGCCGATGAATTCCCGCATCCGCTTCTTGGAGTTCTTCTCGGCGTCCAGAAAGAGGTCCATGTGCCGGTAGGAGAAGTCGGCCGGCAACAGGTCCAGGTTCTCGATGTCGGTCTCCTTCACCAGGTCGGCGATCGACTTGGTTTTAAAGAGCTTCTTGGTCCCCCCCTTGACCACGGGCTTCACGTTGAAGTAGTAGCTCGCGGCCCCCTGGGAGTCGAGGTCCCAGAGCAGGGTCTTCTTGCCGCTGGTGGCGCAGGAATAGGCAAGATTGACGCAGGCGGCGGTCTTCCCGACCCCTCCCTTGATGTTATAAAGGGCGATGACTTTCATGTCCGGCTCCCTTCTTGATCTGTGCCGGGGCGGCGTGGGGCTCCCCCGGGTGCGGCTCGACGACCAGTTTCAGGCGGCAGGCGGCCAGGAAGAGGTCGCTCTTCTCCTTGGCGCCGAACAGTTCGACCGACATGTCGTCGGCGCCCCTGAGCGAAAGCCGCAGCGTGCCGGCGGAGAGGGTGCAGTCGACCCCCTGGACCACGGAGTTGCGGCGCCGGTCCAGGCCGTCGCACAGGCGCAGGATGCCGCCGAACCGGGAGACCAGGAGCTGGTCCTCGGCTGCCAGGCGGGTGTACTGGTCGTGCTTTTTCTTCGGGAGCGACTTCCTGTGGTAGCGGGCGATGTTGGCTATCAGCTCGCGCTCGCGCGGGGTGAAGCCGAACAGGTCGGCATGGCGGATCAGGTGGTAGGAATGCTTGTGGTGGCTCGAGTAGTTGATGAAGTAGCCGATGTCGTGCAAAAGCGCCGCGGCCTCCAGCAGGCGCCGGTCCTTGTCGGTAAAGCCGAACCGGGGGGCGAGCGCCTGGAAGATCTCCAGCGCGAGCCTCCCCACCTGCCGGGAGTGCTCCTCGTCGAAGTGACAGGATCGGGCAAATTCCAGCACCGACTCGCGCCAGGAGCGCGCCGCCCTCTCCGGGGGGAGAAAGCGCTGCCGGCGCAGCCCGCGCAGTATCAGTCCCTCGCGGATCCCCCGCTCGTTCACCTTCAAGAGGTTCGACTGGAAGAAGTCCATCAGCTCGTCCACGACCGTGACGCCGGCCACGATGATGTCGGAGCGGTCCGGGCTCAGCCCCGGGACCGACCTGCGCTCCTTGTCGTTTTGCCGAAGCAGCATGGCGAGCAGGTGCACCACGTCGTAGCGCAACAGCTCGTAGCCGTGCGACGAGTCGTAGCGCTCGCGCCGGCTCCCCATCACCATGGCGGCGACGGAGGTTATGGTCCCCCCGGACCCCACCAGGCACTGCATGGTCTGGCGCTCCTGCGCCGGGAAGCAGCCTCTCAGCACCTTGCGGACATGCCGGCGCAGCTTCTGGTGCTCGTCCGGGTGCACCGGGTCGCTCCTCAGGAAGGTCTCGGTGAGGAACACCGCGCCGAGCTCCCGCGAGAGGACCTCCTCGACGTGGCTCCCCAGCGCCGTGATCAGTTCCAGGCTCCCCCCCCCGATGTCGAAGATCAGGTGGCGCACCCCTTCGAGCTCGAAGTTGTGGTGGGCGCTCAGGCAGGCGAGCTCCGCCTCGTCCTCGCCGCTGATCACCTCGACCTCCAGCCCGACCTGGTCCCTGATGGCGGCGATGAACTCCGGGCCGTTGGCCGCCTTGCGCACCGCGGAGGTGGCGACCGCCTCGATGGAGCGCACCTGGTAGCCGTCGATGATCTTCTTCTGGCGCGACAGCGCCTCGAGCGCGCGCTCCCAGGCGGCCGGGGCGATGATCCCGGCCCGATGCAGACCCTCGCCGAGCCTGACCGTGACCTTCTCGTCATCGAGGATCCTGTATTTGCCGGCAGGGTCGACCTGGATGACGATGCTGCGGATGGAGTTGGTGCCGATGTCGACGGCTGCAAGCCTGTTGTGCTTCACGAATACTCCTTGCCGGTGCGGGTGGGACGGGAGGCGGCTGATCCTGGCGCCCAGCGCCCCTCGCGCCGCGGGTGAGACCGGGGCACGGGCCGTGATGCACCGGGAGCCGGCTGCCGGCGGCGCCTGAACGGCTTGGCCGCAGGGCCGGCCGACCCGGCTGCTGCCGCGATCAGGGACCGGCTGCTGCGGCAAAGTTCCGGGGTGCGGGGTTACTTGACCGCCTTCTGGACCGCCTTGCGCGCCCTTTTGAGCGTCTTGTGCAGCTTCTTGAGGCTGGCGTCCTCCGCAAGCCCCGCCACACGCTTGTCCATCTTGCTCAGGGCCTTGCCGGCGCGCTTGGAGCACTTTTTCCCCTCGAAGCTGAGCGAGTTCAGGGTCTCCTCCATGCGGACCAGGTCGCAGCCGAGCTTCTTGCCCCACTTGCCGGCCAGTTCTTCCTGAAAGCGCTCCCGGGTGGTCTCGGCCAGGGTCTGGAGCTTCAGCTTCGCCGCGCTCAGCCGGAGCTGGAGGGCCTCGATGCCGGTGACCGCCCCGGTCTGCGCCGCCTCGGAGAGCTGCCTGGCCTGTTCCAGGATGGAGGGGATGTTGCGTGGATTGATGCCGCTGATCTTCCCCAGCTCCTCCTCGCCCCCCTGCGCGACCTTGGCGAAGCTGTCCAGCCCCGCCTCCTGCAACCGCTTGACGAGTATGCTTCCGATCCCCTTCAGCTTGCGTAAGTCCTCTTTTGCGGCTTGTTCCATGTCAGGCGATCCTCCTTGGTGGGTGTGGCGTGCGGGTCCCGTAGGGACGCTCCGGAATTTCCAGGGTGTGGCAGCTCGAACCGTGCGACCGCTGCACCGCGCATTCCCTTACTGAATCCGCGCAGGCATTGGAATACAGCATCAGACACTTTAATCCCCCTGTAACAATATGCAACTGTTATCTCAATGGCTTCGGCCTGATCCAGAAAAGTTTACACGGTTGTAACATAGCTGGTTGTCAGTGGCATAAAACCTAAGGGAATGGACGAGCCGCTAATGGATGTAAGCAGGTGCCCGCACCCGGCTTGACGGTTCGGCAAGGGGGGATTCCTGAAATAATGCCGACCTTCCTGCGATTTTTACGCTATGGATACCTTGTCGCAACATTCGTTTGTTAGTCTTCCCTGCACCAATGCCCGGCGCGGATGCGGGGGCTACTATCGACGGGACGGGGAGGGAACGAGGGGTGTTTGGGATAATAAGCGATGAGCGACTGGACCTGCTGACGCTGGAACAAGTGAGAATGCGGGCCTGGGTCGGGCGGCAGGCTGCAGCCGCGCCGTCCGAAACGAAGCGGCACCACGACGGGATGCTGCATACCCTGGGAGGGACGGGCGAGCCACCCGCGGCTGCCGAAGCCGATGAAGGCGCCGAGGACGATGATTACTCCTGGATGGACGACATGGAAGCGGCCCCGGCCGCGTCTGCCTGACCTGACCGGGCGCACCGCAAGGCGTCCTCACGAAACTCAAGCGTCGGCGACCAAAGGTCGCCTGCCGTACCGGCTCCGGTGCGGTGCTCGCCCGGCCCGGGCCGTCTGCTGCGGTTCTGGAGCACAGACAAAGGTCCGTAATATTAACCTGTTTGTGACAAGCGCCGGATTAGTGTGCTTGACTTGACGCCCCCTTTTGGATTAAGGTTTTCTAAACGCCCGGCCCGTTGCCGCGACGGGGGGCTGGAAGCGAGTTGACGCCAAACCATCCTGCCGGGTGGGCGGAAAGCCAGCGGGTCTCAAGAAGACTGCCGGGTTGCCGGGATCCCACCAGATGCCGGGCAATTTGGCATTTTTGTTTTCGGCGCCAAGGCCGGAATAGGGAGGAGTTCCAATGCACCGTAAAATTCACGACATGGCGATATTCATCGAATTCATCGCCGGATCGGGGCTGGCCATCTTCTTTCACCTCGTGCTGCACCATGAGGAGGCCGCCTACATGATCTTCGGGGTCGGCATCCTGCTCTCGCTCGCCACCTACCTGCTTCGGGAGGATATCGGGCAGACCCGGGAGAAGCTCTGCGACCGGTACGACCACGCCCACGAGATCACCTTCACCATCGCCCGGATGACCGATCCCGAATGCCGGGACAAGGCCCACGAAATCCTGGCGGGCGCGCAGCGCACCCTGGCGCTGCTGCTGCAGGGGTACGTCCCCCTCGACGAGACCGAATTCTACATGAAGGGGACCAAGTACTTCGACGAGAGCGCGCGCCGGGTCACCTCGGTCGACCCGGTGACGGTCGGCTGGGACAGCCGCGGGGCGCTGCTCAACTACTACCAGGCCAACCTGCGGGCCCTGGAGCGGGGAGTGCAGGTCACCCGGGTCTTCGTGCTGAACCGGGAAGAGATGGCGGACCCGGAGGTGCAGAAGGTCCTGCTGCTCCAGGTGCGCGACGGCATCGAGGTGCGCATCGCCCACCGCGACGACCTGCCGACGGCGAGCGACATCAGCGGCCGCGACACCACCAGCTCCTTCGACTTCGCGATCTACGACGACAAGGTGGCGACCGAGGTCTTCAGCCAGCCGGGCAAGTACTTCGGCCGCAAGACCCGCGACCCGGCCCTGGTGGCCAATTACCGGCACTTCTTCGACCTGATCGTGCACGGCTCCCATGCCGTGGCGGTCGACGAGGACCGTGTCGTCCTCGCGGCGGACCTGCTCCCCCTGGCGTCCTAGCGCCTCCTTTCCCCCGATGTGGCTCACGCCCCGGCGCAGGGCCGGGCGCAACCATAGGCAGTAAAACGTGTTATCATGGACAAAAGGATTATCGTGACGCTATGAAAGGAGCGACTACCATGTCAAAGGGAACCAAGACACTGTGCAAGTGGGACAAGGATGACATCAAGGACAACCTGAAGGAACTCAAGAAGATCGTCTCCTCGCCGGCCTATGTCTGCAAAAAGTGCGGCAGGGCGGCAAAGAGCGAGGACCATCTCTGCAAACCCGAAGAGCTGTAATCCCCCGCCTTTCCCGCGGGCGGCTCCGGCGCTTTCCCCGCGCCGCGGCCGCCCGCGCCGCCGCTCTCCCCAGCACCTTGGCCGCCCGCGCCGCTTTCCCCCGCGCCTTAGTCGCCGGGGTCGCCCGCGCCGCCCGGCCGGGCGACGCCGCAGCCACTGACGCATCTCGAAATAGCGCGCTTCCCCCAACCTCCCGACGAGACCCGTCGCCCGCCGGCCGCGGAATTGCGGGGCCCGGGCCATATGTGACCCGGCTGTAACGGGGCCTTGACATTCCGGGCGTATAAACCGTGGCAGAAAATCCGGCACTGGCTGGAGCAGGGCGCTGCTCGCGCCAGGGCGCTTGTCGGGCGCTTTATCGCCCGAGGCAAAAAGAGGCGCACGCATGTACCTTCCCCACAAGCGGACCTTCACGGCGAACCTGATCATCGGGGTCTCGATCGCCCTGTTCGTGTACTACCTGAAGGAAAGCTCCCTGCTGGAAATCCTGCTGGCGCGCGCCGCCCGTTTCCTGGCCCGGGTCTGGCTGACCCTGGCGAGAAACCGCTTCGGGTACGCGGGCTCCCCGCTGGGCGTTTTGAGCGACGCGGCCGGCATCTTCGCCGCGGCCTGCCTTTGGACCTATCTCAAGTCGCTCCCCGGCCGGGTCGCCGCGACCCTCACCCTCGGCATCCTGCTGATCCCGGTCTCGCTCCTGGCGTACCGCGGTTACGGCGTCATCCTGACCTCGCCGCTCGTCGTCGTGGGGATCGGGATCGCCATAGCGCTGGAGGGGGTGGCCGAGTTCCTCTCCGGGCAGATCCACGCGAGGATCCTCGGCGAGAAGCAGGAGGCCGAGTTCAGCATCCTGGGGCACCTGACCCACAACGTGAAGCCCAACATCCAGATCGCCAAGTCGCCGCTGGTCGCGGTGCTGGAATTCCTCCAGGAGCGCGGCGTGAGCGGCCAGGTGCTGGCCAAGCGGCTGGACGGCTCCGACGAGACGGTGGGGGAGGCGCTGGGCAAGGCGGTGCTGAGCCTGGACCAGATCGGCGGCATCCTGGACAATACCCGCAAGCTGGTGACGCACCGGATCCGCCGGGAGGATTTCAGCGACGTCGCGCTGGTATCCCTGCTGGCGGGCGAGATCGCCCCGCTCTATGCCGGGCGGCTGCGGATTGCCGTCACCGGGGATGACCAGCTGACGCTGCGCCTGCACCGGGAGTCCTTCACCGAGGCGATCAACAACCTGGTCCGAAACGCCCTGACCCACGCCTTCACCGGCGCGCACCCCGACCCGCAGCTCCTTTTCGCCGTGCGCGAGACCCGAAGCCGCGTGATCATCGACTACACCAACAACGGCAGGCCGTTCCCGGCCAACCTCGGCGCCAAGGATTTCCTGTCCTGCGGCAGGAAAAGCCACGACAGCCCCGGCGAGGGGCTGGGGGGCGCCTGGATCGGCAAGGTCGTGGAGGCCCACCGCGGCAGCTTCGAGATCGTCCGCGACGACTCCCCGCTGCATTTCCGCATAACGCTACCCAAAAGAGGACTCTGATGCCCCCGGATCACGCCACGACCCTGACCATGCTGATCATCGACGACGCCACCCCCTACGTGGAAAGCCTGCACCGCGACGCGCAGCGCAGCGCCATCCGCCTCCTGCACGCCAGAAGCCTCGCCCAGGGGAGGGAAATCCACGGCCGGGAGGGGAGGGGGATCGCGGGGATCATCCTGGACGGCAAATGCCTCAAGGAGAAGGACCAGGAGGTGCCGGACAACAGCTTCCTGGGTGCGGCGATCAAGTATTTCGGAGAGAAGGCGCCCCACATCCCCCTGGTGGTGCTGACCGGAGAGACCGACCTGTACCGAAACCTCTCGGACCTCTACGCCGGCACGGTCCGGGTCTACTCCAAGGGGCGCGACGAGAAGGAGATGCTGAGCCACCTGATCGGCGAGGCGCACAAGCTCGACTGGCTGCGGGTGGTGGGCCAGTACGGGGACGTCTTCGCGGGGCTCTCCGAGCGCCTGGGCGGGGGCGCGGAACAGGAGCTGATCAGCTGCCTGACCAACATGGGGAGCGACGACCAGACCGTCATCAAGAACACCCTGATCTGCCTGAGGCGCCTGCAGGAAAAGATCTTCATCGCGCTGCAGCAGGCCGACCCCGGGCTGATCCCCGCGCACCTGGTGACCGGCGAGGTGAACGTGGTCGGGATCTACAAAAGCCTCGCCGAGCAGGGGGCGATCGAGCGCTACAAGATCGTGGACCGGTTTTCCGAGCTGGTCTACAAGGTGACCAGCGACAACGGGGCGCACACCCCCTACCAAAACCCCAAGTATCCGCCCACCAAGTACACCGTGCAGGCGGTGACCTTCGCCCTGCTCGACCTGGTGCTCTGGTTCAAATCGGTCCGGGGCTGAAGGGGGCGCCGGCGCCGGAAAGCCGGCCGCCAGGAGGGGGGCGCAGTTTTCATCTGCATATCACCTGCCTGCCTCACGGCTGTAACGTTTCGGTGCTATAGCTATCCGGCAGCGGGGCAGTCGCACCGGGAAGCCATAACGGGAAGAAAGGAAGGGCCACAACCATGAGATACTACTCCTATGTCAGCGTGACGGCCGGGCTGCTCTGCTGCCTGGCGGCCTCCCCCGCCCTTGCCGACCTCTCCGGCCCCGACGCGGGCGGCTCCGATACGGCCTCGCCCCTGGCCGCCCTGCAGGCCGTGACGGAACTGGCCGATGCGGCCGCGGCCGTCGGGGGCACCACGTCGCTCGCCTCCCAGACCAAATCCAGCGGCCCCGGCAGCGCGCCGGCCACCTCCAAGGGGGTGGACAGTTCCAACGGGCCGGTGCCGACCGCCGTGATAGTCGCGGCAAGCGGCGCGATTGCCGGGACGGGGAGCGCTCCTCTGCCGGCCGTCGTCGTCCCGACTGCCCCGGCTGCGCCACCCGCAGCGGCCGCGGCGGCAGAGGCGGCGCAGTATGTCCCCGCCCAGGCGCCCCCCGGCACCGACCTGTCCAGCCTGTCAGGCTCCGGCAGCAATGCACTGGTCAACCCGAGCCCCGCGTCGGTCAACACCGCCAACACCCCCACACCGATCCCCGCGGCCGTCCTGCTTCTGGGAGGCGGGCTGCTCGGACTCTTCCCGTTGCGCCGTTACGCGCGCGCCCCCTTGAACCGGTAACCCGAACCGCACCCGGCTAACCAAGCCACGACGACACCGGCGCCGCCGGCTCGCGGAATTGCCGCGCGAGAAGGCGGCAGTCCCGAAAGGTATACCCTTGAAAGCTCCCACCTGTTGCAGAATCTGGCTTGCCTGCGCCGCTTCGCTGCTGCTCCCCCTGACCGTTTTTGCCGCGACGCTTCCCGTGGAACCCGCCGGGGAGATCCCCCTGGTGCGGGTCAAGGGGGGATGCTTCCGGATGGGGGACAGCTTCGATTCCGGCGGGGCGGATGAGAGGCCGGCGCACGAGGTCTGCGTCGACGATTTCTCCCTCGGGAGGTACCCGGTAACCCAGAAGCAGTGGGTGAGCGTCATGGGGCAAAACCCCTCCCAGTACCGGGGGGACGACCTTCCCGTGGAGAACGTCAGCTGGAACGACGCGCGGGCCTTCATCAAGGCCCTGCGGGTGAAGACCGGCAGGAACTGGCGGTTGCCGAGCGAAGCAGAATGGGAGTACGCCGCGGCGAGCGGCGGCAAGCGGCAGAAGTATCCCGGCACGAGCAGCGAGGAGGCTCTGGGCGAGTACGCCTGGCTGGAGAGCAATTCCGGCCTGCAGACCCATCCGGTGGGGACCAGGAAGCCCAACGATCTGGGCCTCTACGACATGGCGGGCAACGTCTGGCAGTGGGTGCAGGACCGCTACGACCGCGATTACTACCGGCAGAGCCCGCGCCGGAACCCCAAGGGGGACCCCTTCGGCGCCAACCGGATTCTCAAGGGGGGCTCGGTGTACCAGCAGGCGACCTTTCTGAGGGTCTCCTACCGGGACTACCAGGACCCCGATAAGCGCGCCAACTGCGTCGGCTTTCGCCTGGCGCTTTCGGGGGAGTGAGCGGGCAGGCGCTCGCCCCGCATGCTTCCCCAGTCCAGTGCAGTTCCCGACACAACGCCCATTCTCCCGGCCGGAAACTCCCGGTTCGGCTCATTTGCCAGGCATGGCATCTGCTGTTGGCCTTTACAATTGCCCGACCCTTTGATATGCTCATTAAGAGGGTTTCTATGACGACGATCACTTTCGACACATTGAAATTTGTTACGCGTCTGAAGGAATCTGGACTGTCCGAAGTTCAAGCAATTGCCATTACCGAAGCTTTCCGTGAGGCGCATGGGGAAGCAGATGTGGCTACCAAAATGGATATTAGGGAGCTTGAACTGAAATTCGAAGCCCGGATGTCCGAAATTAAAGCCGAACTTGTACGGTGGATCGTCGGTGCAGGTTTCCTGCAGAGTGCCCTCATTGCCGCCCCCCTGCTTAAACTGGTCAGGTAACCCGCCATTCCTTCTCCGACTCCTCTTTTTCTCCAGAGCTACGCTTATCTTTCAGGTACAGCTTCAAAGAGTGCGAGTTCGCTGCAATGTAAAGTATCTGGAAGCGCAAAAGCGCCATGACCCGGGATCATGGCGCTTTGCTTTTGCTAGATGCAGTGTCGGCGGGAGAGGTTACGCCGGTTACTGGAAAGAATGGACCTCTGCCGATCCTTACCCGCTGCCGGTGCAGCCCCTAGTTTTTCCGGTACTCCTCGTCCGCTTTTTTCACCAGCGTCGGCGTCACGTCGGTCTGGGTCCCGGCGTAGAACACTCCGGCGTTTCGATCCAGGATGACGGTGAAGTTGTCGTCCTCGCCGATCTTTGCCAGCAGGACTCCGAACTTCGCCAGGAGCTTCTTCAGGAAATCGGACTCGGTCTGCTTGAGCTCTTCCTGTGCCTCGCGCTGACGGTTCTGGAAATCGCGCCCCTTCTTCTGCAAAAGCCGGGACTTCTCCGCGCGCTCGTCGGCGGAAAGCTTGTCCGATCCCTTCTCCAGTTCGCCCTTGAGCTTCTCTGCGTCGGCCAAAAGGACCTTCAGCTCCGCGTTCAGGGCGTCGGTCTTTTTCAACAGGCTGGCCCGGGCCGCCGCACCTTCCTTGCTCTCGCTGACTGCGCGCTGCAGATCGACGGTCCCTATGTTGGCCTCGGGGGCGGCGTGCGCGGCTCCTGAAGAGAGAAGCGCCGCCAGGATGCCTGCTGCCAATACTTTTTTCATCGTGGTTCTCCTTTGTGTTCCCTTTGATGTCACGGTGGACAAACTATAGGGAATCCTTTTTACAGTCATGTTACGGGCAAAGTAACAGCGAGTTACGGCGCTCGATTCCGGTTCGGGGCACCCTGAAGGTCTGATGGCGCGGACTTGTCCCCCGACAGGAGCAGGAGCCAGAAGACAACCGGGAGCAGATACTGCCCGAGGATGCTGACCGTGTTCGACAGCGGGGACGCGGCCTGTACACCGAAACCGGTGCAAAGCACGTTGCAGATCCGGAACAGCAGATGCGCGCCGACAATTGCGGCAAACCCTGCCGCCACGGTCCAGAGCTTGCGCCTCACCAAATCCCGTCGGGTCGCCAGGACCAGGCCGGAAAAGGTCACCAGGTTGAAGGTCTGGAAATAGACCAGGTGCTGGTAGCTGATCTCCAGGTGGACGCCGATCGGGGAAAAAAGCGAGCGGACCAGACGGTCGGTCAACCTGACATAGGCGACGTTGAACCGGAGCCAGAAAAGGAACGGGAGGGCGGAAACGGCCGATAACCGGAGCAGGAAGGCCGCGGCCGACGGCGAATTCCCGGCGTCCGTCGAGACCATGCGGGTCCAGGCCAGGCAGGCCGCGATGACCAGCAGCACCATCAGGACCTGGCCCAGCAGGGCGTGAACTGCCTCGAAATAAAGGGGGTATTTCACGCCGACGGCGAAGACTGCCGCCACCCGCAGGACGTTCCCGGCGTGGAGCAGGGACGCTCCCAAAACCAGACCGGGGAGCTTGAAGCGCAGTTGGACCGGATAGGCGGCGACAAAGGAGCCGAACAGGATCCAGAGGTACAGCGCGGTGCACTCGGTGATGACTCCGACCGTGAAGGCTCCCTGGCCCAGGGCGGTCCCGTTGCTCAGGGGGTGGGTGGCCGGCTGAAATCCGCACAGTTCCAGGATGGCCGCGGCCATGAGCGCCGTGTGGCGGCTGAGCGGGTTGAACAGGGTCTCCGGGGCCAGGCTTGCCGCGGAGAAAAGTGCAATGCTGCAAAGGCAGAACGCCGCGAAAAAGGTGGTGCTTGTCTCCGGCCGCTTGGAGGGGGCGCTCTCTCCCGCGGACCAGCTGCCGTGCATCGCGGTTTTTGGACGGTTGTCTCTGATAATCCCTTCCTCTTTGATGTCGCGGCCTCACGGGCAGCATATCAGCCCAAGGTGACATCGGGGTTTCGGCATTGTCAGGGGGACATGAATAAAGCGGCGCGCCGAACGGTCATCCGCGCCCGGATCGGGAGTGCGGCTTCGATCGGCGGGGGGGGTGGGGCGTCAAAAGTAACCTGCGTGTAACAAGGCTGTCGTATTGGTCGGGTAAAATCAGTCCGTTCGAGGCAACTGGATGCACACGGGCTTTTGCCTCAGAGAGTGAGACCTTTCCGGATATGACGAAGATGAAAATTCACCTGGCTGTTCTCTTGTTGTGCCTGCTGCTGGCGCCTGCTCCGGCACGTGCTGCGGCAGCCATGATGATCTCGCCTGCCGGCTCGACTGAGTTCGCCCTGCTCGGGACTCAGATGGATGATGTCGTCGGCATGCACATCGTCATCAATTACGACGTTTCCACCATGTCCAACCCCTCCGCGAGTGCCACCGGCCTGCTGCTCGCCCACAGCCGCGTCACCATCAGGATGGCCGAAGGAACCATCGACGTCACCGCGACGGGGACAGAAGCGATCGGTGAGTATGGCAACGTGGTTATCGTCCAATTCGAACCTGCCTTCCAGGATAAACCCGGACTGATCAGCTCGGTCAGCGTCTACCTGACCGACAGCAGTGGCAGGCAAAGCTCTGTGCCGGTGGTGATCAACAACCCGACGCCGCAACCCGCAGCCTTTGAGAGACCCGCCGACCCTGTCCCCCCCGCGAGGGAACCGGCCAGGGGTGCGGACGCGGGGACGCTGGCCGGTGCGGAGGGGACGCCACGGGAAAACCCCGGCACTTCCGGCAGGCCCGCAACCCCCGGCACTGGCGAGGCGGCCTCCGGCGCTGATAACCCGGTAGCCGAACCGGCGCGGACCGGCAAAGAGCGGTCCCCTGCGGCGGCCTACAGGGTAACGGTCTGCCGGAGTCTCCTGGACCTGGGCGGGGCGGCGGGCGTCGCCAAGAGCGCCGACTCCCCGTTGCCGCCGGCGCAGGGGTCCGATTGCAGCTACCGCCAGGAGCCCGAGGCGCTGCTGTCGGACGGGAAATCGAGCGCCCGGCTGGTCATGGAACTCGACGTGAAGGGCGACACGGCGCCCAATTTCTTCATAAAAGGGGCGCATTGCCTCTCCCTGAAACGCTCGGCGCGCGCCTGGGAACTGGAGATAGAGCCGTTGCCCGGGGTCGTCGAAGCAAGCGTCTGCGCCTTGTACGATGACAGGATGGTCGAATTCCCGCTGACGGTGGCGCCTCCGCTGGAGGCCTATCGGAAAAAGGGTTCCTCGTCCGCCGGGGCGGCCGAGGAAGCCCGCGTCATCCTGGTCAATTCCCTGGTGCGCAACCTTGCCAAGGTGCAGCCGTGAAGCATCCGCGCCACTTTCTGCGCTCGGCGCTGAGCGCCAGCCTGCTCTTGAGCTGCCTGGTCCAGCCTTTTCTGGCTCGCCAGGCAGACGCCACCTCCATCGTGTGTCTACGCTCCCCCGATTCGATAGTCATAGCCGCTGACAGCATGCTCACCGTCAGAAATGGCAACAGTACCTCGGCCAGGGCCACCGAATGCAAAATTCTGGGATCCGGAAGGGTATTCTTCTCGCTCTCCGGATTTTACAAGGACCCGGCCAGGGGCTATGACGTGGTTCAGACAGTTGACAATGCCATCGAGGCGCAGGCTTCCTTCCGGGATACTGCGGCCTTAGTGTCCCGTGCGGTGGCTGAGAGTCTGCAGGCGGAACTCGTCAGGCTCAGGTCCGAAGCGCCGGCGGCGTTCAACGAGATGAAGTCACGAGGCGGTTCGCTGCTCAACCTGCTCCTAACCGGTTTCGAAAACGGCACGCCGCAGGTGGTATTGCTCAAATTCCGGCAGGAAAGCGCGGCCTCCGAGGCGCTGGCATTGAGCGTCGAGCGGAGCGCCTGCCCGGGCGACTGCAATGCGCAGCACATCAAGGCGTTCTATCTGACCGACACCCGGGCCATCGACGCCTATCTGAAAAAGGGGCCTGCGGTGGACTGGAGCGCGCCGGAAAAGGCGGCCCCGTTCCTGGTGCAACTGGTCATCGAGGCCGGCACGCCGGGGGTCGCCCCACCCATCGACGTGCTGCGCATCGACCGCTCCGGAGCCTCCTGGATCGAGCGCAAGGAACAGTGTGCGGAGACCGGAACCCCGTCACCCGCACCCAAGCCCTGAGTCGAAGGCTGCGGCTCGTTGCTTTTCGTCTCCTGGTAACCGAATATTCAATTGTGAAGGAGTGTCCGTGACCGTTTCCTCTCTGAAATCCAAGCTCCACGACCGCGCCCCCCAGATCGTTCTGTCGGTAATCATCCTGCTGGCAACGATGGCGGTCTATTCCCAGGTGCTGAAATCGAATTTCGTCATGTGGGATGACGACATCATCATCTACAACAATCACAACCTCGGGGCATTGAGCCTCAAACGAATCTATTGGGCCTTCACCGATGTGGACTCGATGATGAGATACAACCCCCTGACCCTGATCAGTTGGAGCGCCACCTTGAGCCTGTTCGGGTTGGATCCGTTCGGGTTCCACCTGGGCAACTGGCTGCTGCACAGCTTCAGTTCGGTGCTGCTGTTCCTCGTGATCAGGAAGATCCTGGCGCGCGCCCCGCTCAATGCCGGATCTCAGCCAGCTGAGAGCCCCTGGCGCAGCAACGGGGCCGCTTGCATCGCGACCCTGTTCTGGGCCCTGCATCCGCTGCGGGTCGAACCGGTCGCCTGGGCAACCGACCGCACCTATTGCCAGGCCTTCTTCTTCATAATGATGTCTGCGTTGTGCTACCTGACGGCACAAGAAAACGTCAGGAACGGCCCCAGATATTATTACGCAATGATCGCCTCCTTTGCCTGTTATGTGTTCTCCTTATTCTCCTATGCCAATGGCATAACCTTCTTTGTGGTGTTGTTCATCATGGACGTTTTCCTGTTCCAGAGGATCGGGGGAGACAACGGGTGGTGGAAGTCGGCATCGGCAAAACAGGTTCTCCTGGAAAAGGCACTGTTTGCCCTCCCCGCGATTTTCATCAGCACCGTCACCCTGGTTGTCAGGATTCAATCGGCGGGAGTCTGGAAGCCGCCGGTGCCGTTGTCGGAGTTCGGGGTGCTGAGCAGGTTCATGCAGGCTTGCTACATGGCGGCCTATTACGTCTATCGCCCGTTCCATCCGATCGACCTGGCCCCGGTATATACCACCCTGGTCTCCTTCGACCCGCTCTCCTTCCCTTTCCTGCTGAGGGCTTTCCTGGTGCTGTCCGTATCAGCCGCGGCAATCGTCTTCAGGAAAAGGTTTCCTCTCGCCCTGGCGGTCCTTATCTCCTACGCGGTGCTGCTGTTCCCCGTCATGGGCTTCTTCGAGCATCCCCACTATCATTGTGACCGATACTCCCTGCTCCCTTCGGTCCCGTTTTCCGTGCTGACAGGTTTTCTGCTTCTGAAAATCAACAGTAAGACCGCCCATGCACTAGTGAGTTCGGCAGCGATAGCGTTGATTGCTTTCCTTGGTGTACTCAGTTTCAATCAATCCAAAACCTGGCACGACACCGAATCGCTGTTTGCCAACATGATCAAGACGCTGGATACCGACCCGTACCGTGAAGATATCTATTGGCGCTTGGGCAAGTTCCAGTACGACAATGGCAACAGAGACAAGGCCACCGAGTCCTTCCAAAACGCCCTGTACATAAATCCGGACAACAAGATTGCCCGTACCTATCTGATCAGCATGGAGCAGGAGAAAGCTTACCGGTCCAAAAAGTATCTTCAGGATGCAGCGCTGGGGCAGGGTCGGTCCGGGGATTGATCCGGCAGGTAAGCGGCAGGGGCAACGGGAAAGCCCGCAGCGCCGGCAACCTGCCGAACGGTGCGGGCTTTCGTTAGTCTGGGCCCCGGTTGGTTTTCCCCTGATTCGTTTTTTCCTGTGCGTCCTCGCGTCTTTGCGTCTTTGCGTTTAAGCTTCTGTTTGTTTCAGGGCCTTTTCGACTCGGCGTAGGCGAGGTTTCGCAGCGCCTCCTCGTTGCCGGGAGAGGCCTTGAGTACCTCCCTGAACTGTTCGATCGCTTCCCGGTATCTCCCCAGCTTTCCCAGCACGCTGCCGAGGTTGGCGTGCGCCTTGACCAGCCCCGGCTCCAGCCGCAGCGCCTCGCTGAACTGCCGGCGTGCCTCCTCAAGCCGACCCGTGCCGAAATAAACCAGGCCAAGGTTCAAGGGCGGTCCCGGGTCCTGCGGGCTCGCCTGGGCCGCCACCAGGAAGTGGGCCCGGGCCTCCTCGTATTTCCCCTGGTCCAGCAGGATGAGGCCCAGGTTGTTGTTGGTCGGTCCGTGCTGCGGGTCGATGCTGAGCGCCTTGTGGTACTCGGCGACCGCCTGATCCGTCTTTCCCGTCAGATACAGCGCGAGCCCCATGTTGAAATGGGCCTTGGGGTAGTCCGGGTTGAAGACCAGGGCGCGCTGGTACTGCACGATGGCCTCCTCGACCCTCCCCTGGCCCAGCAGGCCGTGGCCGTAATTGTCCCGCGCCACGAAATTGTCCTGCGCCACCTCGAGGGCGTGGCTGAACAGGGTCTTGCTGGTTTTCCAGTAGCCGGCCTGGGTGTAGGTCTGGCCGGCGAGCAGCAGGAGCAGCGCCGCGGCGCCGCCGCCCAGGACGACCTCGCGCCTCGGCACCTCGCGCAGCAGTTCCGGCACCCCCCAGGCGATGACGATGTAGAGGCCGATGAAGGGGAGGTAGGCGAAGCGGTCCGCCAGCGCGGGCCAAAGCCCCGCCCGCATCAGGCCGGAAACCGGGAAGAGGACCCCCAGGTACCAGAACCAGCCGGTCATGAGCCACGGCCTCCTGCGTGCGGCGACCAGGGCCGCAGCGCTGAGCCCCAGCAGGAGCGCCGCCGCCGCCGCGACCTGCCAGGTCGGATAGGACTCCTGGGGTGGATAGTACACCGCCAGCCGGGTGGGGCAGAACAGGTTCACGATGTATTTGACGTAGGAGACCAGCGCCTCGGAGATCCTGAGCGATAGCGGCGGGAGGTAGGTCTTGGCCGCGTGCTCCCTCAGCGACAGGACCGAGACGCCGACCGAAAGGAAAGAGAGGGCGAGCAGGGGGAGTTTTTCCAGGATCAGCCACCCCGGCGGGAGCTGCCCCGCCTCCGGTTCTGCTCCGGGGAGCCTCAGGCGGCCTAGCGGCCAGCAGTCCAAAAGGAGCAAGGCGCAGGGGAGCGAGACCAGCATGGACTTCGCCATGAGTCCCACCGCCATGAAGACCGGCACCGGGAGGTAGGCAAGCCAGGAGGGGCGCCGCGTGTAGCGGGCGTAGGACCAGAGCGCCAGCATCCAGAACAGGGAACTCAGCACGTTCTTGCGCTCCACGGCCCAGGCGACCGACTCCACGTTGAGCGGGTGCAGGGCGAAGAGGAAGGCGACGCAGGCCGGCTGCCAGAGCTTTCCGGTGCTGCTCCTCAGTACGGAGAAGAGGAGCAGAGCGTTGCTGATGTGGATCGCCAGGTTCTCCAGGTGGTACCCGGCGGGGTTCAGCTTGAAGAGGTCGTAGTCGAGCATGAGTGAGAGCCAGGTCAGGGGCTGCCAGTAGGTGCCGTCCTTGTGGCTGAAGGAGAAGGCCCACTGCACCGTTTCCAGGCTGAGCCCGCGCTGCACCCAGAGGTTCTTGGTGATGTAGGTGTCGTCGTCGAAATTGGTGAAGTCGTTGCCGGCCAGGTGCCAGTAGGCGGCGACCGTGATGACGGTGAGCGCCAGCATGACGATCCAGTGCCGGCGTGCTGATAGGGTGTCGCTAGGCATAGTGCGGATACTCCAGGTCAGGTTTTTACTATCTCGATGTCGGTGAAACTGCCGAAGTCCGGGGAGATGAAAAGCAGCAGCCGCTCCAGGAGGGCGACGGTCGCAAGGGCCGGGCGGGGGAGCAGGTTCCACTTCTTGAGCCCGCCGCAAAGCCAGTAGGAGAGCGGGGTGTGGGGGCGGTACCCCGCCAGCCTGAGACCCGGGAACAGCTTCGCGAAGCGCTCCCGGTCCCGCACGAAGACCATCCAGGGGAGCGCTCCGTTCGCCCCCGACAGCGGGCCGCTGGTGGCGAAGCGCCACTCGCTTGCGTCGGGGGCGTACGGCTCGTGGTGCAGGTAGCGCAGGACCGGCGCGCAGAGGTAGCCGGGGTGCTGGTCGACGATGAGGATCCTCCCGCCGGGGAGCAGGCAGCGCTCGGCCTCGCGCAGGAAGAGCTCCGCGTCGGGGATGTGGTGAAAGACGTTGGTCATGGCGATGAAGCGCAGCGCCCCGTCCGGGAAGGGGAGCCTGGTGGCGTCCACCGCGAGGTCCATCCCCGGATAGGGGATGACGTCGGAGCTGAGCAACTCGGGGAGGCACTCCTTGGCGAAGCCTCCCCCCGATCCGAGCTCCAGGGCGATCCCCTCCCGCGGGGCGCGGGCCAGGCACTGGGCGTAGCGCCGGTAGGTTTGCCGGTACAGCAGCTTCAGGGACGGCTTCCCCTCGATGATGGCGCGTATTTCCCCGATCCGGTCCGGGGCGTCGAGAGACTTCATGTGAACTTGATCTTGCGGGCCGCGAACAGCACCATCCTGAGCAGGATCAGACCGTGCTGGAAGCGGTTGATGTTGGTCTCGCCGTACTGCCGGTCCCGGTAGCGGATCGGAATCTGCACCATCTTGAGGTGCAGCCTGGCCGCTCCGAACAGGAGGTCGAAGTCGCCGAAGGGGTCGAAATCGCCGAAGTAGCCCCGCCCGGCGGCGATGCGCTGGTAATCCTTGCGGCTCAGCACCTTGGTGCCGCACAGGGTGTCCTTGATCGGCTGTCCCAGGAGCCAGCTGAAGGCGAGGCTGAAGAACTTGTTCCCCAGGAGGTTCAAAAAGCGCATCGCCTGCTTCTCCATCGGGTAGACCAGGCGCACGCCGTTGATGAATTCACCCTTGCCGGAGCTGATGGCGTCGTAGAAGCGCGGCAGGTCCTCCGGGGGGACGGTCATGTCGGCGTCGAGGATCATCAGGATCTCCCCCTTTGCGGCGGCGAACCCGACCCGGACCGCGTCCCCCTTCCCCTTGCCGCTCTGGCGCAAAAGGGTGCAGTCGCGCTCCGGGTGGGCCGCGATCTGCCGCTGTATCTCGTCGTAGGTGTCGTCGCTGGAGCCCCCCTCGACGAAGATCAGCTCGGTCGCCGACCCCATGTCGGGGGTGCGCGCGAAGATGTCCGCGATGTGCCCCGACTCGTTCCTGGCCGGCACGATGACCGAGACGCTGGGCGGGCTTTCCGGCCGGGAAGGGAGCGGGCGGGCCACCACCACGTTGGTGAGAGCCAGGTGTTTCAGGGGCCAGAGTTTCACCAGGAAGGTGTTGCACAGCTGATGCAGCGGCCAGATGGGGAGCGGGCAGAGCACCTCCTGGGAGCGCTTCACCACCTCGATATTCTCCAGCTTCAATAGGTCGGAGAGGTCGTCCACCGTGAGCCAGTTCTGCTCCTTCAGGCGGGCGGCCATGCCGAGCCTTTGCGCCGCCTTGAGGGGCTGCGACCAGAGGTGGCTGTGCAGGTTGAGGATGATCCGGGCGCCGGGGGCGGCCAGCGGCGGGAGCTGCCGCAGCACCTCCTGCACGTCCCAGAGGTCGTTCACCAGGTCGGAGAGGATGATGACGTCGAAGCTCTCCTCCAGCTGCAGCCGGTGCACGTCGGCCTCCAGGAAGCAAAGACCCGCGTGCCGGCTGCGGGCGCGTCCGACCATCTCCGGGGAGAAGTCCACCCCCACGCCGTGGCAGGGCTTCAGCGAGGCGAGCAGGTCCCCCTGGCCGCAGCCGAGCTCCAGGACCCGCAGGCCGGGCTGCACCAGCTGCTGGAACACGCGGGACATCCGGCGATGGTAGTAGCCGCCCCACCCCCGGTGCGCGTCCCTGCCCCGGGCGGTCTCCTCCCAGTGCTCCCTGCGGCTCGCGCGGTAGAGGTGGCGGCCCGTATCGGTCGAGCGCTCCTGCCTGTCTGCCCGGTCCGACTCCGGGACCAGGACCGGTTTTGTCAACGCTGCTGTCGTCATGTCTATCCTTCCCTTCGGGTGTGGGGTGGTTGCTGGGCTGTCCGGCCGCCCCAAGGCATCCCGCAGGCGGGGAGGTGACGAGAGTTGGCGACAGTGCTCTATTTAAGCAAATGAATGTTGTGATCCTGTCAGAGCTTTGTTACATGTGCTCTAAGAGCGGACCCGGGTGGACTTGTTCCGTTTTCTTAAGATCCTGGAATATTCCCGATTGGACGTGCGTTGTTTTTCGAGTGTTACAGCCTTCTTAATACTGCGTTACCGCCTCGTAAAACAGGGGGTTGCGTATTGACATCGATCCGATTCATCTGCATTATCGGGCGGACGAAATCCGATGTGACAAGGAGTTAATTGTGAACCTGAAAAAAATACTCTTCGGAGGGACCCTGCTCTGCCTGGTGGCTGCTGCCGGCGGGTGTGGCAAGTCGGACAAGGTGATGCCGATCACCAAGGACAACATCAACTCGTACCGCAACAAGCTGGTGCAGTCCCGGGATAAGATGACGGTGAAGGACCGGGAGGAGGCGAAGAAGTCGCGGGAAGGGTCCAAGAAGCTCTTTGCCCAGACCTTCGTGGAGCCGCTGGAGGAACTCGGTTTCAGCTATGACAAGACCGTGAAGGCGACCGCGGAGAAGATGGTCGAGGGGAAAATGGCGGACGTCGATCCGGAGACCCGGCAGCAGGCCCAGGGGCTGGTGCTGATGGCCAAATCGACCTCCGATTTTGCGGTCCAGAACGGGTTCATCGCCCTGGACACCAAGAAGGTGCTGGACCGCGTCAAGGAGCAGTAAAACCTGTCTGCCGCGTTCTGACTCCCAGAAAAGGCCGCCGGTTCTAGTGAACCCGGTGGCCTTTTATTTTTTCCGGGGAAATTGCCTTCAGCGGGCAGCGTCACCCCGGGAATCGCCCCAGGTTCATCTCCCATCCCGCGAGCCCTCCCCGTTACAGGAGCCCTTCCATTTACAGGAGCCCCTCCTCTGGTCCTTTGAGTCCTTTAGGTCCTTTGTGTCCTGCGGGCCCCAAAGGACCTGAAGGGTCTCGCAGGCGGCTGCCGATCGCTGGCGACTTCCTGCCACTACTGGGCCCCAAAAAAAGAGGGCCTCCGGAGAGGCCCTCGATTACTGCATAAGGTGGGGTGCTGCTGCTTACTGACCCGGGGTGGGGTTCTGCCCGCCGCGTGCCGGGTAGGCAAACGGGGTCAGGGTGGCGGGGGTGGAGCCACGGCCTACCTTCATCTCGGCAGATGCTGCCCAGAAGTTTCTGAAGTTGTAGCCGGCCGTGTTCAGGTGCGAACCGGTTGTGTCGTTCAGGTAGGTCATCAGGTTGTTCATCAGGGTCGTCTGGGTCGTGTCGGCAGTGGCGGCCAGGTAGAGGGTCTGGTCAGCGTAGAGGTCGTAGTTGCCGGAGATGATGTTCTGGCTGTTCGGGTAGCTGCCGTTGTATTTCAGCGGTCCGATGATGGTGGGGTATGCGGTGAGATCCACATCCGCGTCGGCATAGCCCATGGCGCCGGCTACGACGGTGTCGACGCCAGCTTTGGTGGTGGAGGCAAGCTCCTTCATGCAGTCAAGCAGGTTGCCGGTCGAGTCGTTGTAGTAGAATGAGTTGGCCACTGCCAGTGCCGGCCATTTTTTGCCCCAGGCGTTGTTCATCAGCCCGAGGTCCATGGTGGCATGCGAGCCGGAGCCGGCAGCGCGCACGCAGGCGGCGGCGGGGAGGGGGCCGAAGCCGATGAAGTCGCTCCAGTTTTTGCTGGTCAGGCTGTTGGAGAAAATCTGGGTGGCCATTTCGCGGGTGATGTTGTCGGTAACGGCGATCGGCCTGAAGGAGGTCTGGGTTCCGGTGGCATCGCCGCCGTTGCAGAGGCCGGCAGTGCCGCAATCCTCATCCTTGGCGCAGTAGTCGCCGACGGTCTTGCCGGCGGTGCAGGTCTTGACGGTGATGTTGTTGGTCACGAAGAGACCGAAGGGGACCTTGACCGGGTTGTAGGTGGCTGCGGGAGCAACGGGTGCGCCGGCGGCAACGGTTACCGGGATGCCGCCGCCGTTGTTGAAGTTGCGGGTAACGCTGGCAACGGTTGCAGCGGCCAGGGGGCCCGTCAGTTTGCCGGAGCTCTTCTGGACGAAGCCGGAAGCGGGGACGTCGGAAGCGCCGACGGTCACGACCTGGCAGGAAAGGCTGGCGCTGGAGTCGGTCGGGGTGGCCATGTCGGCCATGACGCGGGCGTTGGCGCTGCAGGTGTTGGCGGAGCCGTTGCTGTCGGTGGAGCTGGTGACGGCGAAGATGCCGTCAAAGGAGGCCTTGTTGGAGACGCGCAGTTTCACGAAGCCGTCCGGCACGACGCTGGTGTTGCAGCCGGTGGCGTAGATGATGCCGCTCTTGGAGTCGCCGGCCAGGAAGGCGCTGGCGGAGGTGCAGGCGGGGGTGCTGTTCAGCAGGAACTCGCGACCGGCGTTCTTCCAGAAGTTGTACTCGGCGGAGGCGCCATAGATGTTGAAGTCCGTGGCGTGTGCTGCGCCGGCGGCTGCCAGCAGGGCGACGCCGGCGAATGCGGAGACTACCTTCAATTTGTTCATTACGTTCCCCTTTGTTGTCGAGCATAGGTTGATTTGATCGGGTGGAACTCCCCCACCCCGTGACCGGGGAGGGGGAGGCGTTGCCGCTAGTCTAGCCTTTGGTTACTGCTTCTTGCGGCGCAGGCCGACCATGCCGAGCAGGCCGGAACCCATCAGCAGGATGGACGGCGGGATCGGGGTGGTGGCGGAAGCCTGGTTGATGGTGGTGGAGCCGTCCAGGTTGGTGGTGAGGGTGGCGATTTCAGTGGCGGTTGCGGAGCTCCCGTCCCAGTAGTAGAGCCCCTGGTTGGCGGCTGCGGCCAGGGACATGTCGGAGAAGACGCCCAAGGAGGAGTTGAGGGTGCTCAGGCCGGACTGGGAAGCACCGATGTCGAAGCTGTAAGCGTAGCTGTTCACATTCGATTTCGCGCCGCTAACCGAGGTGATGGTCCCTTCGGTGGTCTTGGGGGTGAGGCTCTGGTACCAGCTGCTGACACCGGCGCCGGCGACGGAGAGCTGGCCGGTTGCGGCGGTTGCGTTGTTGGCGTTCACGGCGATGGTGGAGCCGATCGCCCCCACCTGGTTGGCGGAGAACCACATCGCGCCGCTGTTCCCCGCGTCGGATGCGTAGTAGGCGACGTAATCGGACGAGCCGGCGCCGGTGGCGCCTACGTTCATGGCTACGAAGTTGCTGGCGCCGGTGGAGAGGGTGACGTTGCTCATGGCGAGGGGGGAGGCGGAGGCGCTCAGGGTGACCCCGAGGTCGGTGGCGACTTCGTTGGTGGTGCCGTAGACGACCCTGATGAGGTTCAGGTCATCGAAGGCTGCGAAGGCGCTGCTGGCGCTGATCATCATCAGCGCGCCGGCGAGGAGAGCGATCATTTTCTTTTGCATTTGTGTATCTCCTTTTCTTCCTGTTTGATTGCAGGTACTGCATTGAAATGGTTTTGAGTGCCGCTGGTGTCTGCCATCCGTACTGTTTCGGTTTTCCCCGAGCATCCGTGATCGAAGTCACTCGCGTTCCGGGCCGTTGCTGCCTCATTGACCGGAGTCGAACCGTCAGCCCGACTCTGCCTGGTTCATCCCTGCTATTTGGTTGTGAGTTTCCAGCCTCCTTTGCAAAGTGCTAAATTGATAATCCGTCGCTATCGGAACTGATACACCGTGCGGGTCCTGATGGAGACCCGCCGCAATGGACGCAAAAAAGCCCGAATCAAAGTGCCCGCGGGTGCCCGGAAGGGGAGTAGGTCTCCTTGCCTGGGTGAAACCGTTGGTCATCTGAATCGGGCTTTCTGGTCCCTGACAAACGTCAGGTCAGCAAAGGTCCGCGTGTCGTACTTTAGCCGGTGGTCAGCTTGAGGATCTCCTCAAACTTCTCCACCCGCCCTATGCCGCCCTGAGAGAAATTGATCTTGATGTGGCCGGTGAACTCCTCCCCCATCAGATCCGTCATCACCTCGACGAGCTTTTCCATTTTCTCCAGCTGTTTTTCTTTCTTCTTGCCCATCGTTTCGGATCGCTCCCTCAGTGATTGCCGGCAGTGTAAACCGCTATTGTTACAATGCCTCGACAGCTGCCTGAAATGATGGTGAATTCGATCTGCCTTCCTTAAGAAGGGTAGCCGTCCTGCCGAATCTATGGATTGCCACCCTGGCGTCCGGCGAGGAGCGCCGTTCTCCAGAGGTGTCGGAAGCATACCCCGCCATTGTTACATCCCTTGCACAGTTTCCTGAAATGATGGTGAATTCGTGAGCAGGGCCAGGGAAGGGCGGCAGGTGCCTGAACTATCTTGATGGTCCTGCTGCGCCCACTCTTAAGTATAGTGACGGTAAATCATCCCCCATCCCGCTTCGACGTTTCCCGACCCTGCGATTAATCGTAACATTCACCGCCCCGTAGCATGGATGTGACAGAGGCTCTGTATATTGCCGCACGCATGAAGCCTCACTGTTACCTACATTCTTGCCCGGGAGCATACTTTAAATGAACAAAGTAAACCTTTCCACGCTTACGACCATATCCTGCCTCATTTTGGCGGCCTCCCTGACGGGATGCGCAGCCACCGGCTCCCGCAGGAGCGCGGCGCCGGGGGACGAGGTGGGGGTCAGCTTCAGCTGCCTTTTGCCCAGCGGCGAGATCGCGGTCAGCACCAGCACGCAGGCGGGCAAAAACCCCGGCGAGCGCCTTTCTCCGCTGTTCATCGCACGGGACAGCAGCGCTCCGGTGCTGATTTCCGCCGGGGAGCCCGACCCGCTCTCGCCGACCAGGATTCGGCCGCTTGAGGAGGATGTCCTCCAGCAGCTGCGCGGGGTCGTCGTGGGGATGAGCCCGGGGGAGTCCCGCTCCCTCTTGTTGCATGCCTCGCGACTGCCGGGCGGCAACCCCTCGGGAGGGGTCCTGAAGTACAACAGGAATCTGCACTATTCCAAGGTCGGGCTGATCCCCGCCGATGCTTACCGCGAGGCAACCGGCAAGGACCCGGCACTGGGTGACGCCTGCACCGCCTTTCGCGAGCCCGCTTTCCGGGGGGTGGTCACCGAGATACAGGAGAACGTGGTGCACTGCGGCTACACGCTAGTCCCCGGGGCAAGGGTCGCCAAGTTCTTCGGTGCCGGGGCCGTCAGCGATGCCGGGAACGATTTCATCGTGCGTATCGACGCCGAGGAGGGGACGCTGGTGCGAAACGAGATGATGGTGGGAAAAATCGTGAAGGTCTCCTCGGACACGGTCCAGATCGATTTCGGCGACCAGTTCGGGGGGGAGCCGCTCTCCTGTTCCCTGTCCGTGGATTCGGTCGCGCAGGGTGCGCCTCCCCGGCCCGGCACGCCGGAGCGCGACGCGCACAATGCCGCGGGGACGCCTTGACCTGGTAGCCGCCCGATCGGTACCCGCTCGATGCCGCCGAAGCTCTCCCTCCTCACCGTGGCGGGGCGGCGGGCTGCTTTTTCATCCCAACCTTGTAACACCGCATAAAGGTAATCAACGATGCTTTTCCCCCCGAAACTTGCCGCCGCCTGTTCCCTGATCTGGTGCCTCTGCGCCTCCGCATGCTTCCCCCTGGCCTGCCGTGCCGAGAGCCCGGAGGAACGGCAGCAGCCCGCCTCCGCCGGGAGCCCCGCCCAGGAGCCGCAGCCGGCCGCCGCCGAGAGCGCCGCGCCGCAGCCGGCCGACGAGGACCAGAGCTTCGAGATCTACGAGTTCAACATCCAGGGGAACACCCTCTTCGGCAGCGAGCGCCTGACCGGGCTGCTGGACGACCTGGTCGGCCCCGGCAAGAGCGCGGCGGACGTCGAGAAGGGACGGGACATCCTGGAGAGCTTCTACCACGACGCCGGCTACCCCACCGTGCTGGTGAACATCCCCGAGCAGAAGGTGGAGGGGGGGACCGTACGGCTCCAGGTGATCGAGAGCCGCGTGCGCGCCACCACGGTGACCGGAAACCGCCACTTCTCAACCGGGCTCATCCTGGACAAGGTCCCCTCGCTCGCCCCCGGCTCCGTGCTCTACCTGCCCGACGTGCAGCTGGAGATCAACAGGCTGAACCGCAACCCGGACCTGAAGGTGACCCCCGCCATGTCCGCCGGCAAGGAGCTCGGCAGCGTCGACATGGAACTGAAGGTGCAGGACGCGCTCCCCCTGCACGGCAGCCTGGAGGTGAACAACCGCGCCAGCCACGACACCACACCCCTGCGGGTCAACGCCGGCGCGCACTACGACAACCTCTGGGGCCTGCGCCACTCCCTCTCGCTCATGTACCAGTTCTCGCCGCAGGATTTCAACGAGGTGGAGGTGGCGACCGGCACCTACACCGCCCCGGCGCCCTGGAACGAGGAGAACAGCCTGACCCTCTACGGGCTGTACTCCAACTCCAACACCACCTTCGGCTCCGGGTTCTCCACGCTCGGCAAGGGGGACGTGATCGGCGCCCGCTACATCGTCGCCCTCCCCCCCGCCGACTCCTACACCCATTCCGCGGTGTTCGGACTCGACTACAAGAACTTCGCGGAGACGACCGGGACCAGCGGGGGAACGGTCAGCACCCCGGTCGAGTACCTCCCCTTTTCCGCGGCCTACAGCGGGTCGCTCCCCGATGCCACCGGCCTCACCCTCTTCAACGCCACTTTCAACGCGGCCTTCCGCGGGCTGGTGGCCAGGGAGCAGCAGTTCTCCGACAAGCGCTACCGGGCGCGCACCAACTACCTGTTCGCCAACCTCGGTGTCGAGCGGCGCCAGCAGTTCGCGAGCGGCGCCGCCCTTTCCGTGAAGCTGGACGGCCAACTCGCCGACCAGCCGCTCATCTCCAACGAGCAGTATTCCGCGGGCGGCTCCGAGAGCGTGCGCGGCTACCAGGAAAGCGAGGTGTCGGGGGATAACGCCCTGCACGGCAGCATCGAGCTCTCCGCGCCAAACCTCGCCCCGAAGGGGTATCTGGACCGGTTCCGGATCGCCCCCTACGCCTTTTTCGACGGGGCGGCGGTCTGGGTGAAGGATCCCCTGGCCGGCCAGGATAGCGCCATGGACCTGCAGGGGGCCGGCCTCGGGGTGCGCGGCTTCGCCTTCCGGGACTTCGAGTACCAGTGCGACTGGGCCTACGCCCTGGTCCCCACCGGGAGGATCAGAAGCGGCGACCAGCGGGTCTATTTCAAGGTGAAGTACCAGTTCTAGTCTCCCGGGTAGGCTGCCCGTTCCAGAAGGAGTTTTTCATGTACAAAAAGATCGTCGCCCTGTCGGTGACCGTGAACATAATCGCCACTCCGGCCCTCGCCAGCGCGGCCGCGCTTCCCGGCGTCTACGCCAAGGTGTCGCTTCCCGCGGTCTCCGGCACGGAAGTGCCGGTGCTGAAAACCGGTGGCACCCTGAGCGGCGCGACGGTCGCCCCGGTGTCGAACAACACCCTGGCGATCACCCAGACCCAGTCCCACGCGGTGATCGACTGGAAAACCTTCAACGTCGGGAGCGCCGCCACGGTCCGTTTCAACCAGGGGTACTGGCAGGTGGATGCCCAGGGCAAACAGGTACTCGACAGTAAAAATCAGCCTGTCTGGGTTCCGCAAAAGAGCTACTCGGCCCTGAACCGAATCTGGGACGCCAACCCGAGCCAGATCTACGGCTCCCTGGTCGCCGACGGCTCCGTCTACCTCATCAACCAGAACGGCATCCTGTTCGGGTCCGGCTCCCAGGTGAACGTCCACTCCCTGGTCGCCTCCACCCTCAACCTGCGCGACCAGGACTTCCTGAACGGCGTGAACCGCTTCACCGCGGAGGACTACCAGAACCCGGGGTACCTCCAGCTCGACTCCGCAGCCATCGCCGCCGACTACCAGAAGGCGGTGCTCGCCAACCTCGCCCTCGGGATGCCCGCCTCCTACACCCCGACATCGACCACCCCCGGGGCGGCGGTCGCCAACCACGGCAGCATCAGCACCGACAACGGCGGCTCGGTCTTCCTGATGGCCCCCACCGCTGAAAACTACGGCTCCATCAACGCCCCGGCCGGGAGCGTCGGGATCGTCGGGATCAACCCCGGCAACCGCAAGGGGATGAACTACGACCTGGAGCTGAACGACACCTCCTCCCTCTCCGGCTACACCACCCAGGCGAACCTGACCCTGATGGACCGCTCCGCCGGAGGGGCAGCCGTCAACGGGGAGAGCGGCCAGATAACAGCGGACAGCGGCGTCGCCGGGATGTACGGCAAGACCGTCGCCCAGAACGGGCTGATCAGGTCGGTGACCGCGGTGAAGAAGGGGGGGACCATCGAGCTGCTGGCCTCCGACAGCATCACGACGGGGGCGGGGAGCCGGACGCTCACCCCGATCTCGGACGCCTCCGACACCCTGATAACCTCCACCCCCAGCAAGGGATCCGTCATCCTGGCGGGCCTGACCGGGCTGAACCAGGAGGAGACCAACCCGAACGGCTCCTACAAAAACAACGATTACGCACCCGCCGCGGCCATCACGCACCAGGGGACCATCCAGTCCCCCTCCGGCAACGTGTTCCTGGAGGCCTCCGGCACGATCTCCCTGGGAGCGCGGAGCGTCCTCGACGTGAGCGGGGTCTGGGTCGACGAGCAGGCCAGCGCCCTGCTGATTCATCCCCAGCTCAACACCCAGAACCTCAGGGACTACTACGGCCAGAAGACCGGCCCGCTCCTGGGGCAGTACGTCTGGGTGAACTCGCTCACCGGCACGACGGTCGGCGACGTCTCCGGCTACTACGGTGCGGCGCTGCTCACCGCCCGGGAGCAGAGCACCAAGGGGGGCGCCATCCATCTCGGCTCCCACACCCTGTTCAAAAACGGGGTGGCGGACGACAGCTCCACGGCCCAGGTGCTGGTCGACAAGGGGGCCACGGTCGACTTCTCCGGCGGGGGGTACCGTTACGCCCCCGGCGTCATCGCCAGCTCGGCGCTCCTTGCGGGGAACACGGTCTACGACATCAGCAACGCGCCGGAATGGCTGAGCTACAGCAAGATCCTGACCACCAGTTCCTATTTCGGCGGCGCCACCCAGGGGAGCGACGCCGGCTCCCTGTCGATCCTGTCACGGCAGGTCACCCTGGACGGCACCCTGCTCGGCTCGGCGACCCGCGGGGCGTACCAGACGCTGCAGGGGGAGCTTACCGACAAGATGGGGTACCAGAATACCCAGGGGAGAGCGGAACCGGCCGGCGGGAGCCTGAACATCGGGTCCGACAACGTGCTCGGGGTGGTGAACGGCACCAAGCCGGGATGGCTCGACTACGTGACCTACGGCATAGAGCTGGTGCCGGACTCGGCATCCGCCGCCCGAAAGGGCGACGCCAACGACTCCGTCATCTCCGCCGGCATCCTGAACGCCGCCGGGCTGAGCTCGCTGTCGCTCTACGCCAACGAGACCTTCACCCTGGACGCCGGGGCCACCCTCTCCCTGGCGCCCTACGGGCACAAGAGCGCCAGCTCCAGCACCACGGAGGCCCTCACCGTCACGGCCCGCTCCCTCGACATCGCCGGTACCATCAACCTGCCGGGGGGGAGCGTCGCCCTGAACGCCCTGGACAACGTCACCTCCTTCGCCAAGATGTACGACGGCAGGAACGCCACCCCCCCCGACAACCCCGAATACCTCCCGATGGCCGACCAGCGGGTCCTGCTGGAGGCGACCGGCCGGATCAACGTGGCGGGGGAGCGGGGGGACAACTCCAGCGCCTCCCTCGCCAAGGGGAGTCCGGCCGTGTCACCCCTCACCGCGGGGGGGAGCATCAGCATCACGGACAACACCGTCACCGCCTACGGCATCTCGACCGGGGGAATCCAGCTGGTCCGGGGAGCGATCCTCGACGTGAGCGGCGGTTATCTCCTCAGCAAGTCGGGGAGCGTCACCGGCGGCGACGCCGGCTCGCTTTCCCTCACCGCCCCGAACCTCTCGCTGGACGGGGAGCTCAGGGGGTATTCCCTGACCGGCAACAAGGGGGGGACGCTCACCCTTTTGACCGAGAACATACGGGTGTCGGAGGCGGGGGGGGCAAGCGTGCCGCAGGGGATCGCCCTGACCGGGGAGCGCTTCGCCGGCACCGGCTTCACCCAGCTGGCGCTGAAGAGCTACGGCGACCTGACGGTGGAGGCGGGAGTCACCCTGGCTCCCTCCCGGGAGAAGCTGGCGCAGCCGGAGCCGGGGCAGTCGACCCTGGCTCCCACGGCCTCGGGGGGGGGGTATGACCTGATCTCGGTGAGCGACGACCTGGTCGGCTCCTCCTCCCTCACCCTGGCCTCCGACGCCAGCAGGGACTACCGCCCCGCCTTCGACAACAACCTGGTGTTCCAGCAGTTCAACTACGCCTCGCAGCTCTCCGTGGCCCAGGGGGCCGTCCTGGAGGCCGCCCCCGGGGGGTCCATCGCGCTGAGCGGCGCGCAGCTGGAGGTGGACGGAACCCTGCGCGCCCCGGCGGGAAGCATCGCCCTCTCCGCCAAGACCGATCCGCTCGACACCATCAGCTACCGGGCCAAGACGGACCCCGGCAAGCCCGGAAGCGGCGACCTGACGGTCGGCGCGGGTGCGGTCCTGGACGCCGGCGGGTACAACAAGCCGGTCTACGGTGCCGTGGCCGGGGTCGCCGCCGGGTACACCCCGCTGGCAGGGGGGAGCATCTCCCTCTCCGCGGTCTACGCCGCCGACCCCTCCCAGGAGGTGGGGGTCGTCGACGTCAAGGCGGGGGCCCAGCTCGAGGTCTCCGGTTCGCCGTCCAGCGTCAGCAGCTCCCTGCTCCCCAGCGGCAGGGTCGCGTCGACCGTGGTGGCGAGCAACCCGGGAAGCATCACGATCAGCTACCAAAGCGCCCTGGACCTGAATCCGGGGAGCCTGGTGGCGGTCACCGCCCCGGGCTCAAGCCAGCAGGGGGGGAGCTTCAGCCTTGCCAGGCTCAGCACGGCCGGGGAGCTGCCGCTGAGCGACGGCCAGGTGAGCGCGCTGCTCGCCCGGGGCTTCGACGCCCTCAGCTTCAAGAGCCTCAAGGGGCTGGCACTGAGCGCCGCAGCCCCGGGGGTCGTGGAGGTCCCCCGGAGCCTCACCCTCGATGCGCCGATCATCACCGGGACCGGCAGCGACCAGGTAAACCTGAACTCCCCCTGGATCACGCTTCTCAACAGCTATTACCCGGGCGCCACCGACATCACCAGGACCCAGTCGGCGGGGGGAGCGACCCTGAAGCTGACCGGCGGGTTCCTCGACGTGACCGGAGCGGTGCAGCTCTCCGGTTTCCAGAACGTGACCTTGGAGGCGAGCCAGGACCTGCGGCTCAGCGACCGCTATTACCCGCTCGTCTCCGGCCTGGGACCCTCCGTTTCGCTGGGAGCACTGGAAGCCGCCGGCAACCTGACTCTCAGCGCCGGCAGGATCTACCCCACCTCCCAGTCCGTCTTCACCGTCAAGGCGGACAGCGAGCAGCTGGTGGACGCCGGCGGGAAAGCGCTGCTGGACGGCAGCGGGAACGCCCAGGTCGTCAAGCACAGCATCACGGTCCTCCCCGAGCCGAACGCCACCCCGTCGGACGCGATCTATTCCGCCTTCGGACAGCTGACCCTGCAGGCCGGAGGAGGCATCGACCAGGAAGGGTACCTGGCGGCGCCGCTGGGGTCGATCACCCTGGACGGCCTGGGGAGCCGGGTGACGCTCTGGGACCGGAGCACCACGACGACGGCGACCTCCGCGACCGTGAACGTCGGCTCGCTGGACGACAGCCTGAACTGGACCAGGACGGACAATTCCGTGGCGGCCCAGCTGAACCCGATTCCCGTGGGAGCGGAGCCGGGCAAATCGATCACCGTCAGATCGGCCAACGGGGAGATCGTGACCCAGGGCGGGGCGGTGGTCGACGTGTCGGGGGGGGGAGCGGTCTCCGCCTATTCCTTCGTCGGCGACCTGGCCGGGACGGTCAGCCCGATCAGCCAGAAGGGGAGCCTCAACGGCGTCACGGTGCGCCCCAACCGCTACGTCATCCTCCCGGACCATTCGGTCACCCTGCCGGGCGCCGCGCTCTACCTGGCCGGAGACAACGCGCTGGGGCTCCAGGCCGGGGTCTACTCCCTGCTCCCGGAATCCTACGCCTTCGTGCCGGGCGCACTGATCGTTTCCGCGCTGAACACGCCGCTGGCCGGGACGGCCGCCCTGAAAAGCAAGGAAGGGTACGACATCGTGGCAGGCTACGCCACGGTCGTCGGGACCGGCATCCAGGCCCCTGCCAGCACCGGCTACACGGTGCGCCGCGCCTCGGACGTGCTGCGGGAAGGTCATTTCGAAACCAAGAGCATCGCCGCCTTCGATGCGGGCGCGATCAGCTTCGCCGCCCCCAGCATGCTGATCGACGGCAGCATCAAGGCGACGGGGCTGGCCGGCTACCGGGGGGGGAGCCTCACCCTGGCCGCCAGCAACATCAGCATCCAAAACGGCGACGCCTCGACCAGCCTGGTCGCCGGCTCGCTGGAGATAAACGCCTCCTCCCTCACCGGGCAGGGGCTGGAGGCGCTCACCCTCGGCTCCCTGACCGGCACGGACAGCGTCACGGTGCACGGCGGCGACCACGCCGACCTGAGCATCCCGCAGATCACCCTGCTGGCGCAGCAGTCGATCACCCTGGAGAGCCAGAGCCGGCTGGCGGGGGCCGAGGTCACCCTGGCGACCGGCGGCGGCGGGATGCTCACGGTGCAGCAGGGGGCCGCCGTGCACGCCGGCACCACCCTGAACCTGACGGCGACCGGGATGGATTACCAGGGGACCCTGCAGCTGGACAAGGGGGGGGCGCTCAACGTCACGGGGAACGGGAACGTGGTCTTCGTGGGGAGCGCTCCGACGGACGGCTCCGCGAGCGGCAACCTCTACCTGACCAGGAGCTTCACGGACAACTTCGCCTCCATCGACCAGGTCAGCATCGCCAGCGCCTCCGACATCGGGTTCCAGGAGAACGCCAACGCCTCCCTGGCGGCGCTGAGTACGCTTACCCTGGACGCGGCCAGGATTCAGGCGAACGGCGGAGTAGCGGTCACCCTGACCGCGCCGCAGCTGAACCTGGTGAACCGCGGGAAGTCCGGTGCCGCCCAGGGCGCCAGCACGGGGAGCGCGAGCCTCACCCTCGACGCGCAGTCCCTGACGGTAAACGTCGGCAACGGCGACGACGGCTCCAAAACCTGGAACCTCGCCCTCAACGGGTTCGGGACGGTGAATTTCGGCAACGCCGGCCCCGGCGCCGCCTACCAGCTGGGGGACCTCAGCTTCGCCGGGGTGGGAACCCTGGGGGTCCCGGCCCAGGTGAACATCTCCGCGGCCCGGATCACGACCGGCGTCTATTCGGACGCCGCCACCGCGAACAAGACGGCCCGGGTCACCCTCGACGCCGGGGGGCAGGCGCTGAGCATCGCCGCCGGCGCCGGGGTGCAGGGTGCCGCCACGACGACGGGGGGCTTCCTGGCGTTCAAGGCCGGCAGCATCAGCGATGCCGGCTCCATAGAGATCCCCTCCGGCCAGGTGAGCCTGGACGCGCTGCGGGGGATCACCCTGGCCGGAGGCGCCAGCATCAACGCCGCCGGTAGGGTGGCCCCGACCGCCAACCCCGACCAGTACGCCTACAGCCCGGGAGGCGCCGTCAGTCTGGACGCGGGGAGCGGCCCCCTGACCCTCGCTGCTGGCTCCACGATCGACGTCTCCGCCGCCGATTCCGGCAACGCGGGGAGCGTCACCCTGGCGGTGCCGACCGGTGTCCTGACCCTGGCGGGGGAACTCAAGGGAGCCAAGGGGAAGGGTGCCCAGGACCAGGGGGGGAGCTTCTCGCTGCAGGCGGCACGCCTGGACGGCAGGGACGGCGGCATCGACCTCTCCGCCCTGAACGGCAGGCTGGCGGCCGGCGGCTTCGACCGGGAGATCGACCTCCTGGCGCACCAGGGAGACCTGAGCGTCGGGGCGGCCGACACGGTCAAGGCCGGCAAGATCGTGCTGGCGGCCGACGGCAAGGACAGCCAGCCCGGCTGGGACGCCGCCGCGCAGGCCGTGACCGGGAACAGTGCCGGGAGCATCATCGTGAACGGCACCCTGGACGCCTCCGGCGCCAACGGCGGGGAGATCGACCTGCTGGCACGCAACAACCTGGTCCTGGGGGATCTGAGCAGGACCCTCGCCTGCGCCACCTCCGCCGGAGGCGCCGGCGGGTCGGTCTACCTGAAGGCGGGGGACGTGGTGTCGGACGGCACCGGCTACCACTCCTACGGCCGGCTCAGCGTCGGCGGCCTCCCGAACGCCACGGGGGGCGCGACCATCGACGTCTCCGGCAGCGGCGGCGGCAGCGTCTACCTCCGGACCATGCGCGACGACGCCAACGCCGGCGTGCTGCTGGACTTCGCCCCCGGCGCCATCATCAAGGGGGCGGGCTCGGCCCTGCTGGAGGCGGTAAAGGTGTACGCCGCCCCCGCCGACGGCAACCTCGGCGAGCTGAACACTTCCAGCACCGGCGCCCTGTACCAGGACACCAAAAACTTTGCCGGGACGACGGAGTTCGACGGCGCGGACCTCACCCCCACGACCGTCAGCGCCGGAAACTTCGCCGACCTCGGGGAATACGCGCGGCTTGCCGGGTTGACCGCATTGGGCGGGTTCCGCCTGCTGCCGGGGCTGGAGATCCGCGGCGCCGGTCCGCTGGGCTTCACGGGGCATACCTGGGACCTGTCGACCTGGCGGCCGGGGTACGGGACCCCGGGGGTCTCCCCCGGCTCGCTCACCATCAGGTCCGGAGGGGACCTGACCCTGGGCGCCAATCTCTACGACTACGCCCCGTCCGCCCCCTACGCCAACGCCAACGACTTCACCCTGAGGAAGGAGAACGCGGCACCCTCCTGGGGCATCAACCTGGTGGCTGGCGCGGACCTGGCCGCCGGCGACCCCATGGGGGTAGCGGCGGCATCGAACGGGACGCTGACCATCAGCAGCCCCGGCAAACAGGTCATGGTCTATACCGAAAACGCCCCGATCCGCTTCGCCTCGGCGGGCGACACCTTCATCAACGTCGACAACGCCGGGCAGAGCTTCGTCTACAATTTCACCCCGCTCACCCTCGGCACCTTCAGCGGCACGATAGCCGGCAAGGTCGGGGGCGACCTGTACCTGAACAGCGGGATCATCCAGAGCGCCACCGGCAGCATTGACCTCACCGTCAAGGGGGAGCTGGACCTGAGCCAGATCGGCGGAGCAAGCTACGGCTCCATCCGCAGCACCGGCCAGCCCGCGGCGCTGGACCCCGCCCTCGACCCCTCGATCCAGTTCAGCGAGTACTGGAACTACCGTGACGGGGGGAGCATCCGCGTCAGCGCCGGCGGGAGCATCTGGGGGTGGAACGCCCTCAACCCGAAGACGAGGACCAGGGACGGCGCCTATTCCTCCGCGGGGGCCTGGGACAGCTTCACCTACCAGGGTGACACCAACGGCTACGCATGGTCCGCGAACTACGGCGCCAACGACTCCGTCAGCACGACCCAGGGCATTGCCGCCATGGGCGGCGGCAGCGTGGAGCTCGTCAGCGGCAAGGACGTGGCCACCCAGGCCGGCAGCTTCGGCACCGGGGACCTGCGGGTCTTCGCCGCGGGGGATGTCTACGGCCGCTACCTGACCGCCGACGGCGCCGGGACGCTGCTCGCCCTGGGAAACATCGGGGCGGCCCCGGTTTTCGGCGCCTCGAACTACCTCCCCGGTTTCCGGCAGCCGGTCCTGGAACTGATGCACGATTCCAGCTTTGCCGCGACCGCCTTCGGGGGGATCTCCCTGGGCGCCGTGCTCGACCCGAGCCTCACCGGGACCGGGTGGAACCCAAGCTACGGGACCGCCGCCTCCCTCTCCCTGAACGCGCTGGGTGGCGGGGTCTCCCTGCTGGGCGAGAGCTTTGACCGGTCACTGGCGGGAAACCTGAGCAACAAGGAGATACTCCCCCAGTCGGTGCAGATTGCCTCGGCCGGCGACATAAACTTCTACATCAACAGCTACCTCGCCCCCTCTCCGACCGGAAACCTGGAGCTCTTCAGCGACGGGAGCATCGCGGGGGGATACCCGACCACCAAGGAGATGCCGACCGCCCCCTGGATAACCCTGCAGGTTCTCGACAACATGTACGGGGAGGGGGGGTTCTACTCCTCCGGGCTGCTCGGCCTGGGGAACAGCCAGAGCCGCTACACCTACGGCTCCCTCCCCGGCGACTCCAGCAAGCCGCTGCACTGGGGGGACCCGAACCCCGTGCGCATCGTCGCCAAGGGGGATATCGGCGGTCTCAGGATCATCACCGACAAGGAAACCGAGATCACGGCGGGGGGAGACTTCCGCGACGCGCTGGTCTCCTCGACCAACATCAACCCGAGCGACGTGAGCTACCTCACCGCCGGTGGCGACATCGTCCTGTCCCGGAGTCCCGATGCCATCACCGACACCCAGGGGAACCTGAAAGACTACTCCGGGGTGGAGCACGGCGGCCCCGGCTACCTGTTCCTCATGGCCGGCAACAACATCGACCTCGGCAACTCGCAAGGGGTGCGCACCGTCGGGGAGACCTACAACGGGCTGCTCGGCGGTACCGGGAGTTCCCTGGTGGTGGTTGCGGGCTCCAAAACCCTTCTCCCGCAGGACCAGGTGGTGGGCTTTTTCGACTCGCTGCGCCAGGCCGGCGTCGACTACTCGAACCTGCAGGCCAGCGGCGACACGGCCGCCGCCCAGGCCAAGATCGACGCCACCCGCTCCGAGCTCATCGATCCCTTCCTGAAGGGGTTCTCCAGCGACGCGGGCTCCATCAGCATGGTGCAGTCGCAGATCAGCACCTCGTCGGAGGGGGGCGACATCTACATCGTCGCCACCAAGGACATAGACGTGGGGCGCAGCGCGCTGAACCAGGCCAATGTCGCCTCCACCGGGATATTCACCGACAAGGGGGGGAAGATCAACATCTTCTCGCGCGGGGACCTGAACGTCAACGTGTCGAGGGTGATGACCTTCTTCGGCGGCGACATCACCGTCTGGAGCGACGGGGGGAACATCAACGCCGGGCGGGGGTCCAAGACCGCCATCTCCACGCAGCCCCCCCACCCGGTTCCCGTGTTCGCGAGCGACGGGGTGACGGTCATCGGCTACAAGCTGGTGTTCAACCCCCCCTCGGTCGGCTCCGGGATGCGGGCGGTCACCTACGACCCCAACAGCTACCCCGGGGAAGGGCTGACGACGCCGAACCCGGGCGACATCTACGCCTTCACGCCGAGCGGGGTGATCGACGCCGGCGAGGCGGGGATCGCCGGCGGCAGGGTCGTCCTGGGCGCCACCAAGGTGCTGAACGCCCAGAACATCAGCTTCTCCGCCGGCGCCGTCGGGGTCCCCTCCTCCGAGGGGGGGGTGAGCCTGGGCGCCCTGGCGGGGGCCGGGAGCGTCACCGACAGCTCCAAGATGATCGAGCAGTCCTCCTCCGTTGCGGCCGCCCGGGACAAAACCTCCCAGCAGAGCGCAGCGCTGGACGACTTCATGTCCAAGTGGCTCGACCTGAAGATCATCAGCTTCGACGACGACTCCGGCCCCGCCGACGGGGACGGGGGCGGCTCGCTCCGCGGCCGTGCCAAACGCAAGGAGTGAGGGGAGGGCGGGGCGCCCCGCCTCGTCAGGTAACCCAATGTTTAAGCGGCTGATCTCTTGTTGTAACAATGATGGTTTAGAGTCCCACATGTAACGGATGCGCCACCTGACTGAAACAGGACGGGTGCGCCGAAAGAAAAGCGGAGGAGCTGCATGGAACGGAACTGGATGAGACGGATGGCGGTAACGGCGGGGGCGCTTCTGCTCATGACGCTCGGGCTCGGCGCGGTGCGGGCCGAGGCCTGGTGGGACGCCAAGTGGACGGCCCGGCGCAAGATCGCCTTCGACCTTTCCGACAAGGGGGCGGGGATCAAGGATAACCTGACCGAGGTGCCGGTGCTGGTGCGCCTGCACAGCGCCAACTTCAGCTTCGCGACCGCCAGGAAGGACGGCTCGGACCTGCGCTTCCTGGGCTCGGACGACAAGTCCCCGCTCAAGTTCCACATCGAGAAGTACGACCCCAAGCAGGAGATCGCGCTGGTCTGGGTCAAGGTGCCGCAGCTCGCCGGCGGCGGCTCCGCCGACTCGGTCTGGCTCTATTACGGCAACGACGCCGCTCCGGCCGGCAGCGAGCCGGGCGCCACCTACGACACGGCCCAGGTGCTGGTCTACCACCTGAGCGAAGCGGACGGGGGTCCCAAGGACGCCACCGCCTACGCCAACAACGCCGCGGCCTTCGCCGGGGTCCACGCCACCCCCTCGGTGATCGGCGACGGCTACAGCTTCAAGGGGGCGGGAGAGAAGATCGTGGTGCAGCGTTCCGCCTCGCTCAACTTCGCCAAGGGGCTCTCCTTCTCCTGCTGGGTGCGCATCAACGAGCCCCAGAAGGACAGCCACCTCTTCTCCTGGGTCGACGCCGGGCAGCAGATCGTGGTCGGGATCGAGGGGGACAAGCCGTACCTGAGGGTGGGAAGCGCCGGCAAGGCCCCGGTGACCAGCGAGAAGAAGGAGGCGCTGACGCTCAAGGCCTGGCACCTGGTCGCGGTCAGCGCCGATTCCGAGAAGCAGATGGGGGCCGTCTACCTGGACGGCAGGCAGGTCGCCGTCATGAACCTGCTCGCGGCGCTTCCCTCTCCCGGCGGCGAAATCTCCTTCGGCGGCGCCATGGCGGGGAACAACACCCTGACCGGCGACCTGGACGAGATCGAACTCGCCTCCGTGGCGCGCCCCGCAGCTTTCCTCGCGGCCGCCTTCGCCGGTCAGGGGCAGGACGGCAAGCTTTCCTCCTGCCAGCAGGAGGAAAGCGCCAAGGGGGGGGGCGAGAACCTCACCATCCGGCTCATCAGGTCGACGGCCAAGAGCGTCACGCTGGACGGCTGGCTCATCATCGGCCTGTGCACCTCCATGCTGATCATGGCGACCATCGTGTTCATCCGCAAATTCAGCTACCTGCTCAGGAACCGGCGCAACAACCAGGCGTTTTTGGAGCGCTTCAACGAGCTGCACGACCCGCTGGACATCGACCCCGAGGACGGGGAATTCGAGAGCGCCAGCCTGTTCCGGATCTACCGGGCGGGGTCGCTGCAGATCCAGAACTGGGCGGACAAGCACGCCAAGGGGCAGGAGGACGTGGTGGTGACCCCCTCCGGGCTCAACATCTTCCGGGCGGCGCTGCAGCGCGCCAGCTCCGAGGAGACCGCGAAGGTCCAGGCCGGGATGATCGTCCTCACCCTCGGCATCTCGGGCGGCCCCTTCTGGGGTCTCCTGGGGACGGTCTGGGGGGTCATGAACACCTTCGCCAGCCTCGCCGAAGCGGGTGAGGCGAACCTCTCGGCGATCGCACCGGGGGTCGCCTCGGCGCTCGCCTGCACCCTGTTCGGCCTCTTGGTCGCCATTCCGGCGCTCTTCGCCTTCACCTTCCTCGGGGTGCAGATCAAGCACCTCAACAACGAGACGCACCACTTCATCGAGGAGTACACCCTGAAGGTGGAGGGGTTCCACGGGGAGGAGGCATGAAGGCGCCCTCGGACGATCACGACGACGTCGTAGAGATCAACGTCGTCCCGATGCTGGACCTGGCCTGGAACCTCCTGGTCGTGTTCATGATCGTGGTGACCGCCTCGGTCCAGGGGATCAGCGTCAACCTCCCGAAGGCGAGCGCCGCGGTCAGCAAGATCAAGCCGACCACCAAGGCGATCACCATCACGGCGGAGGGGACCATCTTCCTGGACAGCTTCCCGGTCACCCTGGCCGAACTGGAGGCGCGCCTGAGCCAGCTGAAGGCCGCCGACCCCAACCTCCCGGTCCTGGTGCGCGGGGACGAGAAGATCTCCTACAAGAGCGTGATCGAGGTGCTCGACCTGCTGCAGAAGCTGGAGATCACCCAGCTCGGCCTCGTGACGCAGAAGCTGGTGAAATAGGAACCTTCGGAGTGGTCAGACATGGTGCTACAGAGAAGTAGGAAGCAGCAGCAGGGCAAACCGTGGCTGGTGCCGACCGTCGTGCTCCTGGCGTTCGGCGCGCTGCTCGGGGTCATGGTGAAGAAGGTGTTCCTGGACGGGGGGAGCGCTCCGCAGAAGCAGATCCAGGTCATCACGCTGATCAAGCCGCCCCCGCCGGAAGTGAAGGAAAAACCCCCGGAGCCGCAGGTCCCGAAGGAGCTCCCCAAGCAGACCATGGAGACCCCGACCGAGGCTCCCACCCCCCAGGACAACTCGCCGGCCGACGACTCGCCCCCCGCCGGCGACAACCTCTCGGTGGACGGCGACGGCGGGGCGGGGGACAACGCCTTCGGCCTGGGCGCCAAGAAGGGGGGGCGCTCGGTCACGCTCGGAGGGACCGGGGGTGGCGGGGGGAACGGCCTGAACCGGCTCTCGCTCCTCTCCAGGTTCGGCGGCTACTCGCGCAGGATGCAGAGCGACATCGAGAAGAAGGTGCAGCAGGTGCTGGAAAAGGAGGGGGGGCGGCCCAAGGGGAAGCAGCAGACCCTGATCAAGCTGACCCTGGCGCCGGACGGCGCGGTCCTCAGGTTCTCCATCGTCGACTCGTCCGGTGTGGAGCAGCTGGACGCCGCCTTCCGGAGCGCCCTGAAAGGGCTCAGGATGAGCGAGCCGCCGCCCGACGGCATGCCGAGCACCATGACGCTGAGGATCACCACCAGCGCGTAGCAATAAAAAAGTTTCCCCCTTTTCTCCCCTTGCGAAGGGTGGCAAGGGACAGCGCCGTTGGGTTAAAGCTCCCCCTCCCGCCAGGGGAGGGGGGGAGTTTGGCCGAGTGAATATTCGTTTACCAATGCAGCATATTTTGTTGGGGGGATTTCTATGATGAGCCGTATGGCACCGCTGCTGGGTGCTCTGTTTCTTTTGACCAGTCTGGCCGTCAGCGCCGTTGCCGCCGAGGAACAGGGGGCCGCCGCTCCCGCCGCACCGTTTACCTCAGTGCTGGAGCTTTTGCGCAGCAAGCAGATCATCAGCGACGCCGAGGCCAAGACCCTGGCGCTGGTAGGGAGCGACTCCCAGACCGCTTCACTGGTGGAGCTCCTCAAGTCAAAGGGGGTTATCACCCCCGGGGAGGCCGCGCAGGTCGGCGCACCCCCCGCACTCCCCGCAAGCCCCGCCCAGGCCGCGGTGGGCGAGAAGGTGCTTCCCCCCTCCCAGAACCCGAAGTTCATAGCGCAGCTGCGCCAGGTCTGGGTGAAGCACAAGAGCCGCGCCAAGGATTTCGACGAAACGTTCGCCGGGGTGGGCGACCCGGAGGAGATCATCGGCCGGATGCGGGTCATGGGTGTGGTGAGCGGTTCCGAGGCCGACGAGCTGGAGCGCCAGTACCGCGACCACTACCTGACCGGCGCCATCGCCGCCGCCATGCAGACCAAGGAACAGGACTACCTGGAGCGGGTCAGGAAGGGTGTGGCCTGGGAGCTCGACGAGAAGATCAAGGAGAAGTTCCAGGGACAATGGAGCCAGCGGATCAAGCTGAGCGGCGACCTCAGGGTGCGGTACGAGAAGGATTTCTTCGATCCCCAAAACGGCATTACCTACAACCCGTCCACCTCGAATCCCCTGCAGACCCTGAACACCACGATCGACCGTCAGGCCCTGAAACTGCGCGCCCGCCTCGCCGTGGACGCCAAGGTCGGGGACGACTTCCAGGTCGGCCTCGGGCTCGCCACCGACACCAACCGCTCCCCGGGGAGCCCGGTCTCCACCAACGCGACGCTGGGGGACGCCTTCAACAAGAAGGCGATCGCCCTGGACAAGGCGTACCTCAAGTGGAGCCCCGACCCCTCCTTCGCCGCCTGGGCCGGCCGCTTTCCCGCTCCCTGGTACAGCACGGACCTGGTCTGGGATCCGGACATCAACTTCGACGGTGTCGCCCTGCAGTTCCGCCCCCAGCTGACCGCCCAGTGGGGCCTACTCCTGACGACCGGCATCTTCCCGGTCCAGGAGGTGGAGCTGTCGCAAAACGACAAGTGGCTCTTCGGCTCCCAGATCGGCGCCCAGTACGGACGCGACGAGCGGTTCGGCGCCAAGTTCGCCGTGGCCTACTACGACTTCATGAACACGGTCGGGCAGATGAACGATGCGTCCCTGCCGGGAGCCAAGGACTGGACGGCGCCGGCCTTCCAGCAAAAGGGGAATACGCTGATGAACATCGAGCCTGTCGGCACCCCGGCCAAGTACGCCTACGCCTCCGCCTTCAGGGAAGTGAACCTGAACGGCTCGCTGGACCTCGGCTACTGGCATCCGGTGCACGTGGTGCTGGCCGCGGACTACGTCAACAACCTCGGCTTCAAGCTGGGCGACGTGACCGCCCGGGTCGGGGTGGGGCCCGACCTGCAGCCGGTGACCAGGAAGGAGACCGAGGGGTTCCAGGCCGGGATCAGCGTCGGCTATCCCCAGGTGCAGGAGTTGGGCGAGTGGAAGGGGGTCTTCTCCTACAAGTACCTGGAGCGCGACGCGGTCATGGACGCCTTCACCGATTCCGACTTCCACCTGGGCGGCACCAACGCCAAGGGGTGGATCACCGGCCTCGACCTGGGGCTCGCCAAGGACGTCTGGCTCTCCACCCGGTGGTTCTCGGCGAACGAAATATCCGGAGCCCCGCTCTCCGTCGACGTGCTCCACGTCAACATACATGCCAAGTTCTAACCGCCGCCCGGGAGCCGTCCGCAGGCGCCTGTCGCCCTGCCTCACCCTGCTTTTGTGTGCCGCACTTCTCATGGCCGTCCCGGTCCGCCGGGCGGCCGCTGCCGCCGACTCCCCCCCGGGGAGGGGCGCGGCCCTGGTGAACGGCGCGCTCATCAGCGCCGAGAGCTTCGAAAACGAGCTGCGGCGCGTGGAGCGCAACAACCTCAGGGCGAAACGCCCCGGGGGGGCCAACCGCAAGCAGGTGCTGGAGAACCTGATCGTGCGCGAGCTGCTCTACCAGGAGGCGCTGCGGGCCGGCATCAGGGTGCCCGCGGCCGAGGTCGCCGGGAAACTGGCCGAGCTCACCGGGAGGCTCGGAGCGGGAGTCGAGCTGGAGAGCGCCCTGGACGGCATGGGACTCAGTCCCGCCGACCTGGAGACGCAGCTGGAGCGGGGCCTCGCGCTGGAAAAATACCTGGAGGCGACCTTCGCCAAGGGAGCCCAGGTCACCGAGGAGGAGATCGGCTCCTATTACCGGGAGCACACGGATCAGTTCGTGGAACCGCTGCGTCTGCGGCTTTCCCACATCCTGGTCCGGATCGACCCGGCCTGGGACGCCGGGAGGAAGGAGGGGGGGCGCCAGAGGATCCTGGCCCTCGCCAAGAGGCTTGCCGGCGGGGAGGATTTCGCCGCCCTGGCGCGGGAGGCGTCCGACTGCGACTCCGCCAAAAAGGGGGGGGACCTCGGTTACTTCCTCCCCGGGCAGCTCGCCAGGCGTTTGGAGGACGAGGCGCGGGGGCTGGAGCTGGGCGGGGTGAGCGGGGTGGTCGAGGACCGCTTCGGGCTGCACCTGCTGAAGCTGACCGAACTGCGGCCGGCCGGAGCGCTCCCGCTGGAGCGGGTCAAGGGGAAGATCCGGGCGAGCCTCAAGGGGGAGAAGGAGCTGAAGGCCCTGGCGCCGGTGGTGAAGAGGCTGCGCGGAACCGCGAAGGTGGAACTGCTGCTGAACGAGGATGAACCCTAGAGGAGCCGAACCGATGAGAGTGCTGTTACTCCTGCTGCTGCTGTTGACCGCCAGCGCCCCCGCCTTCGGCTTCGGCAAGGGGGTGGAGGGGTGCTCCGGCGACTGCACCGCCTGCCACAAGGTCACCCTGAACGAGGTCCGGGAGATCTTCAGGAACCTCGACCCGACCATCACCGTGCAGGACGTGGCCCCCGCTCCGGCGCGCAGCCTGTACCAGGTCACGCTCAAAAAGGACGGGCTGCTGCAGGTCGCCTACCTCGACTTCTCCAAGAACTACCTGCTGGCCGGGCAGCTCTTCGACCTGAAGGGGAAGCGCAACCTCACCAGCCAGAGCGTGGAGGATGCCGCGCGCCTCAACCCTGCCGAGATCCCCCTGGAAAACGCGCTGGTCCTGGGCAACCCGAACGGCAGGAAGGTCGTCTACCTGTTCAGCGACCCGGACTGCCCCTACTGCGCGACCCTGCACACGACGCTCCAGGAGCTGGTGCGCGAGGAGCCCGAGCTCAAGGTGTACATCGTCCTGGTCCCGCTCGACATCCATCCCGACGCGCTCTGGAAGACCGAATCCATCGTCTGCGCCTCCCGCTCCTCCATGCCGGAAGCGCTCGGCCTGCTGGAAAAGAGCTACCGGAAACGGGAGCTCCCCAGGCTCGACTGCGCCAAGGGGGTTGGGGAGGAGCTGAAAAAAGCCGGCAGCAGGCTCGGCATAGCCGTGACGCCGACCCTCTGCTTTGCCGGCGGCAAGCTGCTCAGGGGGGCCAGGAGCAAGGAGGAGATCCGCTCCCTGCTGGGACCGTGACGGGAGGGGGACGGGCACCCGGGCGGGACAGGGTCCACCCGGGTGAAGCGGGAGCCCTCCGGGTGCCGCAGGGTCCCACCGGGTGAAGCGGGGGCTCTCCTAGCCGGCGGCGGCAGCCTCGTGGCTGTTGCGGAAAAACTCCCCGCAGCTGTAGATCCCCTGGGTGCCGTTGATGTCCATGGCGAGGCTCCCGGTCACCAGCTCCCCCTCCATGGTCCACCCCTCCTCCCGCTCCTCGGAAACGATCAGCTTCAGGCTGTCGAGCCACTCGCCCTGGAGACTCGTCGAATAGGTCTTGATGGCGGCCTGGTTCTTGTTGTGCCAGATGGTGACGGTTCCCGCGCACTTAAGCGCCGAGTTGTGGAAGAACAGCACGCTGATGGTGTCTCCCAGCGCGATCATCGGGTGCTGCTCGAAGGCGGTCACTCCCAGGATCTCTTCCAGATTCCCCTCGGACACGACCGCCCGGCTGATGACGCTGACTTTGGCACTCGGGGGCGCCGGCCGGTGCGAAGATTCATGGTTCATAGCAGTAGCTGCTCCTTTACGGTTTCTCTTTTTATAAAAGTCTAACAGACGCATGTTACAGCGAGGTTTAACCTGCCTTAAAAACGTGCGATATTCCGCGCCCCGAAGGCTCGCCGGCACGGCGGCCGGCGGGCACGACAAGGAAACCATGAGACTCTTGGCCGCCGCACTGCTCCTTTGCCTCCTCACCTCCTGCTCCCCGCCGGGGCACGGCATCACCGTCAACGGCACGGCCTCGGGGCTGCTGCTGACCCCTGACAGCCGGAGCGCCGCCTCCGCGAACCTGGCTTCCCTGCAGCACGCGCTGAGCAACCTGGCCGACAACGGCGGGGTCGTCAGCATCCCCGCCGGGGTCTATTATTTCAGCGGCACCCTGACCCTCACCACGACGGTGACCCTCCAGGGAGCGGGGAGCGGCGCGGTGGCGCCCAACTACGGCGCGTCCGGGTCGCGCGACCGCTCCGGCACGCAACTCGTCGAACTCGACGACGCCGTCCCGTTTGTCGTGGTCGCCGCCGACGCCTGCATCATCCAGAACCTCCGGCTCAGCTGCGGCTATAACGACAACCCCTCCCCGGGCTCGGCGGGGATCTCCACGACCTCCAACGCCTGCACGGAGGTCCACCTCGGCAACGTCTTCATCGACGGCTTCTACCTCGGCATCGACCGGCAGTACGGCCGTTACTGGACGGTCGACGGCGCCACCTTGTACAACAACACCCGCGCCGGCCTGCAGATCCAGGACAAGGACGCCCCCGACGAAGGTGACGACATCGTCACCAAATGCCTGTTCCTCGGCGGCTCCCCCTACCAGGCCGACGGAGTGACGCAGACCAGGGTGACGCCGTACGCCGGCGTCATTTGGAACAGCGCGGGGGGGCTCAAACTGGTGAACAACAAGTTCAACACCGGTTTGATCAACACCCCGGGGAACTTCACCGTCCTCGACTACAACCTGGTGCTGCGGCCGGCCGGCGGCGTCGCCACCGGAGAGTTCACCATCACCGACAACTCGTTCGGCTATTTCAACAAGGACGGGATACTGGTCGACCTGACTGCCGACGGCAGCGCCGAGATCAGCAAGATGAACGTCGCCAACAACATCTTCCTGTGGAATGCCAACTCCGGCACGGCCGGAGGGTGTTACGCGCTGAGGGTCATGGCGCGCAGGAACGGGGCCGCCAACCCCAACAACTACCTGGCCTGGCTCGACCTGACGGGGAACCAGGTCTCCGGCGGCGCCGGCCTCGCCTACCTGGAAGCCGTGGCGGGGGGGAACATCGGGAGCAATATCGTCGCCCAGCCCTTCGCCGCCCCCGCGATCTACCTGGGCGCCGGCAATTTCGACGCCATCGGGCTGCAGAATAACGATACGCCACGGGCCCCCTTCGACTCCGGGACGGGTGCGAGCCGGGTCCCCAATATCGTCTACAGCCAGTCGACCGATTTCAACGCGCCCTCGCTCTTCGACTCGACGCTGGAAGTCACCACAAACAGGAACGGCCGGGACGGCAGCGCCCCGATCGCCGCCGTGTCCGGCGTCGGCACGGCCTCCCTGGTCTTCACCCTGGGGAACCCGCATTTCGGCAACCCGGGCGGCGCCTTCGGCTTCCGGGCCGGAGACCTGGTGTACCTGGCGGGAGTCGCCGGGGTCACCGGGAACGTCAACAACAGCTACGCCAGCGTCACGGCCGTTTCCGGCAACAAGGTCACCGTGCAGGTGCCGGGCGGGACCGGGGGAAGCTATTCCGGAGGGGGCTACCTGAGCGCGGCCGGCTCCTGGTTCGAACTGCTGTTGCAGGACGGCCAGCCGGTGAACCTCGGCCTGGAGATCACGGCAACCTTCCAGGGGGCCGACGCCAGTAACGGCTATGCCGTGGGATCCCGGCTGCAAAGGACGCTGGTGCAGCACGCCGGACTCCTCTACCTCTCCGCGCAGGGGCAGGATTCCGCGACCTCCGGGAGCGGCACCCCCTGCATCGCGCCGGGGGGCGCGACAAACCCCGGCGTCAGGCCCACCGCCTCCTATGGCCCCGCGAGCGCGCTGATCAGCGACCCGGTCATAACCGACGCTCCCAGCGCGACGCAGCCGACCGTCTCCGTGTCGGGGACGGTCGTGCTGCTCCCCAGCACGGCAGGGGTGGCCGTCGGCCAGGCGGTATACGGCGCCGGGATACAGCCGGGAACGACGGTGGCGAGCCTGGCGCCGAACAGCTCGCTCACCCTGTCCCAGCCGGCCCTCTCCACGACCGGGACGACGCTCAGCTTCAGCGACGGGTCGCGCGGCAACGGTTTCGAGGTCCTCCTGGAGGGGACCTACCAGCTGGGGCAACTGCCCGGGAGTTTCACGAGCTCCGGCAAGGTGGTGAGCCAGCAAAACGGCGGCCTCGATCCCAACGGCCAGGGCGCGCTGCGCCAGGTCAACGTCGGCGACTTCGTCAGGGCGGGAACGGCCTACGGCGTGACCGGGGTGTCCGGGGTCGGGACGGGCGCGCTGCTGCTCACCCTCTCCCCCTTTCCCACACCCTTCTTCAAGGCGGGCGACACCGTGTTCCTCTCGGGGAGCGGCGGGATCGCCAACTTCGCCTGCAACGAGGGGGTCGGCGACTTCGGCAAGACGATCCTGTCCGTCAATCCCGCGGCCCACCAGATCACCATCGACGGCAGCAACAGCGCCGGGAGTTACCGCGGCGGCTCGACCGTCAGCCAGCTGCGGCGGGTGCTGGACGTGATAGACAACTGGCGCTTCACCACCGACACGGCGTTCTCCCCCGCGCTCTCCGGTGCAGCGCTCACCAGCGCCGTGGACGACTTCGGCGTCACCAAGGTAAGGATCATCGTCAGGCCGGTGAACAGTTCGGGCGCCATGACGGCGAAGGTTCGCCTGAGCCTGCAAGGCAACCCCTACCAGGTCAGCTCCTCTTCCGACCAGCCCTGACGTATCCAGGCTGTCGATGCAGGTTCCCGGATAAAAACGGCCGCGAAATACAATCGTGACATGTCTGGAACACCATCAAAATGATGGGGTGCTATCCTGCCGCCAGTTGCCGCCCTCGACACGACCCGAGGCGTTTTTTTTCCTGGGATGCTGCCGTGCCGCCCCGGCGGGCGCACGGTGCTGCGCCCCGCCAGTCCCCGAGGACGGGGCGGGTTGCCTCCGCTTTTATCTCCCCGTGACCAAGCTCTCCCTCTCCCCCCGGGAGAGGGCAGGGGCGAGGGAAGGTTCGACTACCGAGTGAAAAAACAGAGCGTCGTCCATAACGCCGCCAGCTCCATGCTGCAGATCGTAGTGTCCGGCCTGACGCTGATACTGCTCTACCGGCTGTTGATACGGCTGATCGGCATCGAGCAGCTCGGCGTCTGGTCCCTGGTTCTGGCGACCACCTCCATGGCCCAACTCGCCGCCCTGGGGATCACCGGCTCGATCGTCAAGTTCGTCGCGCAGTACGGCGCCTCCCGGGAGGAGGAAAAGATTGCGCTGCTCATCGAGACGGCGACAGGCTCCATAGCGCTCATCTTCCTGGTGCTGCTGGGGGTCGCCTATCCCTGCGCCCGGCAGTACCTGCACTACGCCCTGCAAGGGGAGCTCTGCCGGTCGGCCATCGCGATCCTGCCGCACGCCCTCTTCGCCTACTGGATCGCCATGCTGACCAGCGTGTTCCAGGCGGGACTCTACGGCCGCCAGCTCATCAGGTGCCGCAACTACCTGCTGATGGCCGATTCCGTCACCTACCTGGTCCTTTGCTACTTCGTGGCCGGGCGCTTCGGCCTGGTGGGGCTCGCCTGGGCGCGGGTGATCCAGAACCTCCTCACCATGGCAGCCTCCTGGGCCTTGTTGCGCAGGAACATCCCGGCGCTCCCTGCTCTGCCGCACCGCTGGGACCGGACCGTGTTCCGGGAGATCATCGGCTACTCACTCAATTTCCAGGTCATCTCCCTGCTCGCCATGCTGTGCGACCCGTTGACCAAGGGGCTTTTGAGCCGGTACGGCAACGCCTCGATGGTCGGCTACTACGAGATGGCCAACCGGCTGGTGCAGCAGTTCCGCTCCCTCATCGTGAGCGCGAACCAGGTGCTGGTCCCTGCCTTCGCGCAGCTGAAGGAGCTGGAGCCGGAAAGGATTCGCTCCCTGTACCTGCGCTCCTACCGGCTGCTCTTCTTCATCGCGCTGCCGGTCTTCTCGACCCTGGTGATCGGCGCTCCGCTGGTCTCGCAGCTCTGGATCGGCCGTTATGAAAGCTCCTTCGTCGCCTCGATGGTGATCCTGAGCGCCGGGTGGTTCGTCAACACGCTCTGCGTGCCGGCCTACCACGCGGGGATGGGAACCGGCGAGCTGCGCTGGAACGTCATCTCGCACGCGGCGATGGCGGCGGTCAACCTGGGGCTCGGTTTCACGCTGGGGGAGCGCTTCGGCGCAGTGGGGGTGGTCGCCGGGTGGGCCGTCGCGCTGGCCCTGGGAGGCGTCATCCTGGGGATCTCCTTCCACCGTGCCAACCGGCTTCCGCTGGGGGAGTTCCTCCCCCCTGCCAGCCGCTACCTGGCGGCCTGCTGCCTGGGCGGGGTGCCGCTGGGGTACCTGCTGCTGGGCCGTTTTCCCACCGGCCTGCACCCGATCGGCGCCGGAGTCGCCCTGCTGGCCTGTTTCGCAAGCGTGCTGGCCCTGCCGCTCTGGATTCATCCCCTGCGCAAGGAGCTGCTGGCCTGGATCGCCGGGCTGTATGGCAAGAAGGGCATGCCAGCCTAACCGTGCAGCTCACAACCCGTCGGACAAGGAAGGTGGTCCCCGTGATCAAGCAATTAGTGAAAAAATCTCTCCGCAGGGCGGGGTACTCGGTCTCCGCCTACGACTTCAGGAACGACCCGGCCGCGGTCAGGATGCGCTACCTCGCTTCCCTGGGGATCGACCTGGTGTTCGACGTCGGCGCCAACGAGGGGCAGTACGCCTCGCAGCTGAGAAGCCTCGGCTACGCGGGGCGGCTGGTCTCCTTCGAGCCGCTCGCCGGCGTGTACCAGAAGCTCGCGGCGCGCGCCGCCGGCGACTCCCGCTGGAAGGCGGTGCACTGCGCCCTGGGGGACAGCGACGGCTCCGCCGAGATCAACGTCTCCCGCAACAGCTGGAGCAGCTCCCTGCTCGACATGCTGCCGGGCCACGTCGAGAGCGCGCCGGAATCGGCCTACCAGGGGAAGGAGCGGATCACCCTGCGCCGCCTCGACTCGGTCATCGACGAGTATCACTGGCCCGGCGAAAAGCTGTTTCTCAAGATCGACACCCAGGGGTTCGGCATGAAGGTGCTGCAGGGCGCCGAGCAGTCGCTGGACCGGGTCCTGGGCATTCACATGGAGATGTCCCTGGTGCCGCTGTACCAGGACGAGCCGCTGCTGGGGGAGCTGGCGAGCTACCTGCAGGGGAAGGGGTACTCCCTGGTCCAGATCGAGCCTGAGTACCTGAACCCGGTGACCGGGCAGCAGCTGCAGGTGAACGGCCTGTTCCTGAGAGGGGTGTGATGCTGGTCGGCACCTTTGCGGCGCTCGGATGCCTGGTCTACTTCATCCTCCCGATCCGGGTCCGGATGCTGATCGCCTTCATCGTGATGACCAAGGGGTTCGACCTGCTGCCGCCGGACTTCTACGGGGTCGACAGCTGGGACCTGGGCGCGGTCCTCTTCCTGCTCTCGGCGCTCCCCCTGCTGTTCGCCAAGGCTGCCGCCCCCCGGGACACCCCCATCTACCTGACGCTTTGGAAGGCCTTGTACCTCTGGATGCTGGTCTGTCTGGCCTGGTCGCTGCTCGGCTACCGCTACCCCTGGCTGAACACCCTGAAGGTCGCGCGGCAGATGGTGATCGGCTACCTCTCCCTGTTCGTGCTGCTCAGGCTGTTCGTCTCGGAAGAGAGGTCGCTGCAGTTTTTCCTGCGCTGGCTCTACCTGATCTCCTTCGCCATCCTGCCGGTCTGCATCGTACAGAACTTCTTCAAGCTGCAGATCATGTACGGCCTGTACCGGGATTACGGAAGCGTCACCAGGTCGCTGCCGGTGTTCCTCCCGATAGCCATGTTTTTCCTCTGGTCCATCGCCGCCCGGTTCATCTCGGCGGGGCGCATCAAGATCCACGAGGCGGTCTATGCGGCGATGGTGCTGGTCGTCACCGCCACGACCTACACCCGGGGGATCTACCTCTCCGTCCTGGCCGTCCTCGCGCTATTGGTGCTGAACCTGCTCTACGACCGGCGCCTGAGCCTGCTGCGCCTGAACGCTGCGGCCCTGCTCGGCGTGCTGTTCGTCTCGGCCCTCGCCTTGGCGGGGTACCTGGACAGCGTCCTGGACCGGTTCTCCAGCGGGGTGCAGCTACTTTCCCTGTCGGAGAAGTTCGCCGACCGCAGCAAGCGCAACGTGGACAGCTTCACCGGGCGCCTGGCGCTCACCAAGGAGAGGTTCGGCCTGGTCGAGGAGCACAACCCCTTCCTGGGGCTTGGCTTCATCCACGAGGAGGATGTCCCCCCCGCCCTGAAGAACGCCCTGAAGTACGGCTCGGCGATCATGACCCCCGACTACGTCAAGCGCTACCGGTTCGGGTATCCCTACCGGATCGCCCTCTACTCGGCGGACATCGGCTGGGCGAACCTGGTCCTGATGACCGGTTTTGTCGGCGTGGCCCTCTTCCTCACGTTCCTGGGGGCGTTCTTCCTGAGCTACTACCGGAAGGGCGAGCTCCCCGATGCACTGTACGCCCAGCGGCTCGCCTTCTTCCTGCAGACCGTCATGATGGCCCTGCTGATGTTCAACGGCGACACCTTCGTCTCCAAGCTCCAGGTCGCCTGCTTCATGATCGCCGGCTACGCGGTCACCAGCTGCCAGGGGAAGCCGGAGGCGGGTCCGCCGGGGGGCGCGCTCCCGGCCCGCGGGGTCCCGTCCGGGGCGCTCCCCGCCGGAAGGATGGTGACGCTATGAATGCCAGCCGCCCCCCGAGGATATCCGTCATCACCCCGTCCTTCAACCAGGGACGCTACATAGAGCAGACCATCCTCTCCGTCCTGCGTCAGGGGTACCCGGACTTCGAGCATATCGTCATGGACGCCGGCTCCACGGACGGCACCGTCGAGATACTGAAAAAATATCCCCACCTGATCTGGGTGTCGGAGCCGGACGGCGGACAGGCCGACGCCCTGAACAAGGGGTTCGCCCGGGCCAGCGGGGAGATCGTCGGCTGGATCAACTCCGACGACTACTACCGGGAGAACATCTTCCCCGCGGTCGCCGCGAGTTTCGCGGACCCCGGCACCCAGTGGGTGATCGGCAACGTGGCGGACCAGTTCGACGACGGCAGCGAGCCCCGGTTCCGCACCAGCCGCGTCGTCAGCCGCAAGGCCCTCATGGGGGACCCGGATATCGTGCGGCAGCAGCCGACCTTCTTCCGCAAGGGGGCGCTCCTTGCGGTGGGGGGGTGGGACGCCCGCTTCTACATGGTGATGGACTTCGACCTCTGGATGCGCCTGGCCGCCCTGGCGCCCCCGCTCATGGTGGACCAGGACTGGGCCTACTACCGAAACCACCTGGCCCAGAAGAGCTCCCTCGCCAACGTGCTGCGCCAGTCGGGGGAGATCTCGGCGGTATTGCGACGGGAGCGCGCCCCCTGGCGGCTCGTCGCCTCCCACAGCTGCCGCAAGCGCTGGTACTGGCTCAAGGGGGTGTGCAAGACCGGGCTGATCCGGCTCGGGCTCACCCCGCAACGCTACCGCAACCGCCCGGTGCGGCTCGACGTCCGGTGAGGCGCCCATGAAGATCGTGCACCTGATCTGGGGCCTGGAGGTCGGCGGGGCGGAAACCATGCTGGTGGATATCGTCAACGCCCAGGCCCAGGGGCACCGGGTCTGGCTCGTCATCGGCAACGACGACGTCGATCCCGCCATCCTGGGGGCGCTGCGGGCGGGGGTGCGGCGGGTCTGCATCGGCAGGCCCCCCGGGAGCCGGAACCCCTGGCACACCTTGAAGCTGCTGGCCCGCCTCTGGGCCATCGCGCCGGACGTCATCCACGTGCACCAGGAAAGCTTCATCCGGCTCAAGAGCTACCTCCCCGCGCCGCTGGTTTTGACCGTGCACGCCACCAGGAACCGGCCGCATCCCGAACTGGCCCGCTTCGACTCGATCTGCTGCATCTCGGAGGCGGTCCGGATGGACCTGGCGGCCGCTCTCCCCGCCTGCCGGGCGCGCGTGATCCACAACGGGGTGGACTTCTCCTCCCTGGCGCTGAAGGTGAACTACGGCGCGACCCCCTTCCGGCTGGTGCAGGTGAGCCGGCTCGATCACGCCATCAAGGGGCAGGACCTGCTGATCAGGGCGCTCAGGATCGTGCAGGAAGTCCAGGGCGAGGGGAGCGTGACGCTGGATTTCATCGGCGAGGGGGCCTCGCGCCCCTTTCTCCAGGAGCTGGCCGCCCGGTGCCAGCTGGCGGGACACTGCCGGTTTCTCGGCTCGCTCCCGCGCCAGCAGATCTACGCCCACCTGGCGGACTACGACCTGCTGGTGCAGCCTTCCCGGCGCGAGGGGTTCGGCCTGACCGTCGTCGAGGGGATCGCGGCCGGGCTCCCGGTGCTGGTTTCGGACATAGAGGGGCCGATGGAGATCATCGAGGGGGGGAGATCGGGGAGCTTCTTCCGGTCCGAGGACGTCGTGGACCTGGCGCTGAAAATAATGGAGCTGATGACCCTGTCCGCGGGGGGCGCCTGCGCAGAGCTGATGCGGGAGCGCCGCGACCACGCCGCCCGCCGCTTCGATGTCGCGCTGACCGCGCAAAACTACCTCGACGAGTACCGCGGACTGGGAGCGGTGCACCATGGGAACTAGCCCGATCGGCCTGCGCCGGGCAAGGCGCCCGGGGAAAAGTCGGCTCGTTGCCTTCGCCCTCTGCGCCCTGGCGCTTTGCCTCGGCGCGGCGCTCTGCGGCTCGCTGGCAGCGACCGCTGCCGGGGAAAGGAGCGGCCGGGCCGGAGAGAACCTGTTGCGCAACGCCTCCTTCCTGCAAGCCACCAACCGTCCCATCCCCGATCACTGGGACCTGCACCACGCGGCCGCGCTTGCTTTCCGGGACCTCCACAAACAGTACTACCTCAGTGACCGGGAAGCCTCCCCGGTTCCCGGCACCAAGGCGCTGGTAATCGTCAACGGGGAGCAGAACTTCTACCATGCCATCCTGCTGCCGCAGCTCCTTTTCCGCAAGCTGCCGGAGGGGAGTTACACCTTTTCCGTGTACGCGAAGTCCAGCCGCGCCAACGCCGAGATGCTGATGGGGACCGCGTGGGGAGAGCCCAAAGCTCCGGTCAAAAAGCTCCTTGGCGAGGCGTGGCAGCGCTACGCGGTAACTTTCCAGGTCGGGGGTGCGGGAGCGAACCCTCCCCAGCCGATGCTCTATTTCCCGAGTAACGCCGTGTACCTCGTCGCCGCGCCGCAGCTGGAGTACGGATGCTCGGCCTCCCCTTTCCGCCCCTGCCCCGAGGACGCCGCCTCCGGCGCCCCGGGGCTCCAGGCAGCTCCCGGCGGCGCCGCCGCCATTCCCGGCAGCTCCGAGATCGCCGGGGCGCGCCGGCGCGCCGGCAGGGAGGGGGGGGGCAAAAGCCGGCAGCCGGAAGTGGACCGTGCCCCCTTCTTCATGATCGGCATGGAGGTGGGGGGGCCCGACACCCTGCCGGAGTGGTATCTCGACGATCTCGCCGGCCACGGCATCAACACCCTGTTTCTGAGCGCCAGGCTGACCTCCCGTGGCGACTTCGACCTGCTCTCCCTGGAGCGGCTCCTCGCCAGGGCGAGGAGCCACGGCCTGAAGGTCGTGGTGGGGCGGCCGCTCATGGGGGTCAAGGACCCGGATTGGCGCCGGAAGACTGCGGCCTTCCTGAAACTGATCCGGGCGCTGAAGGACGACCCGGCGATCATCGGCTGGGAGCCCGTCGACGAGCCGGCGGCCAGCACCTGGAGCGACGCGGAACTGCTGGAGATCCGCCGCGGCATCAAGGAGGCCGACCCGCTGCGGCCGGTGTTCATGAACTGGGCCTACGACGGCGTCCCCGCCGAGATCGGGCGCGAGCCGCGCGGAACCCTGCAGGCGGCGGATTTCTACTCGACGGACTATTACCCGTTCGCGGGGGAAGGGCGCTCCCTGGCCGACTTCACCGGGTACTCGGTCCGGGCCCTGGAGACGGCGCGCATCTTCGGCAAGATCCCGCATGCCTGGATCCAGCTCTACGGCGGCATGGACGCCTGGCGCGAGCCGACCGGCGCCGAGCTGAACTACATGGTGTACCTGAACCTCCTGTACGGCGGCAGCTACAGCTACTGGAACACCAAATCGAACTCCCGCGCCGTCTGGAGCCGCGTCGCCGAAATCAACCGCCAGGCGAAAACGCTCGCCCGCGAACTGTTCCTGAACCCGCAGGCGCGCGAGCTGCGGCTGCCGGAGAGGCGGGGGAACTTCACCTTTTCGGTCTGGGACAACGGCGGGGCCCGGTACCTGATCGTCCTGCACAACGGTCAAGGGACCGAAACCCTGGATTTCGACCTCTCCCTCCTGGTGGGGGTCGGGGAGGTCTCGGTGCGCTCTCTCTTCGAGCACCGCCAGGTCGCCCCGGCGGGGGAGGGGATTCGGGACTCCTTTGCCCCCTACCAGAGCAGGGTGTACCTGGTGACCGCCGCCAGATGAGACAAAAGTTCCGCAAGGAGAACCGATGAAACCGAGGGTGATGATCATCGAGGGGTGCGATTTCCAGGGCTTTCCCGTCGGGGGACAGCTGACCCACGCGATCCACTGGATCCAGGTGTTCGGGGAGCGGCTCGCCCTGGTGGGGGTCTCCACGGACGACACCCCGGTGGGCGTCTGGACCAAGAAGGAGTTTCACGGCGTCTGGCTGGATTTTTTCAGCATCGGGAAGTCGGACACCGCCACCGGCAAGCCGTTGCTCCCCAGGCGCCTGACGGTACTGCTGCGCCTGAAGCGCCACAAAAAAGCGATCCTGTCGCTGGGGATCGGGTCGGCCTTCGTCATGGCGCCCGAGGTGATGCTCGCGGTCGCAGGGTGGGGGCTGCGGGTCTGCTACAAGTTTTCCGGGGTGGAGAATCCCCTCTCCATGCCCCGCTACCCGGCCGGCCGGCTGCTGGCGACCCGCTTCGAGAACCGGCTCTTCGCGAGCCTCGCCGCTCACGCCGAACTGATCCTCGCGGCCTCCGACCAGGACGGCATAGACACCATGGTCGCGCGCAGCAAGGGAGTCCTCACCACGAGGCAGATCGTCCAGTTTCACACCCGCGTCGACACCTCGGTCTTCCATGCCAGGCGCGACGCCGCACCCGAGGGGGGGCCGCTTTTCGTGTCGTGCGGCCGCCTGAACCACGTCAAGGGGTGGGACCTGGTCCTGGACGCCTTCATCGCGGTCAGGAAACAGCTGCCGGACGCACAACTGTGCTTCGTGGGAGACGGCGAGGACCGTCCGGCACTGGAGGAGCGGATCGCCGGCGCCGGGTTGCAGGGGGCGGTGACCATCACCGGATTCCTGGCCGCACCCGCGGTGGCGGCAGTCTTGAACCGCTCCCGGGTCTTCCTGATGGGGTCGCACAAGGAGGGATGGCCCATCGCCCTACTGGAGGCGCTCGCCTGCGGGCTGCCGGTGGTCTCCACCAGGGTGAGCGGTACCGGCGACCTGGTGGAGCAGGGCTGCAACGGCTACCTGCTCGATTCCAGGGATTCCGGCGCCTACGCCGACCGGATGCTCGCGGCCCTGGAACTGGACAACCCCAACCAGGTTTCCCTCGAGATCGCCCGCTGCTACGCTCTGGACCGGCTGGCGGGATACCTCGAGGCGCTCTGGGAGCCGCTGGCCGGATAAGACCGGCGCCGACAAGGAGATCATGAAGATACTTCAGGTTCACAACTACTACCGCTCCTCCGCTCCCAGCGGCGAGGACGCCGTTGCCAGGAACGAGCGGCAGCTGCTCGAGGAGCACGGCGTGGAGGTCGTCAGGTTCGAGAAGTTCAACGACGACATCGACAAAACCACCCTGCCGGGGAGGATAGCCCTGGGACTCAACACCATCTGGTCCCGGCGCAGCCGTGTCGAGCTTTTGACCCTGCTGCGCGAGGTGAAGCCCGACCTGGTGCACATCCACAGCGTCTATCCCCAGATGTCCCCCTCGGTGTATGCCGCCTGCACGGAGGCCGGCGTGCCGGTGGTGCACACGCTGCACAATTTCCGCTACGTCTGTCCCGCCGCGCTTTTGCAGAGAAAGGACCACCCCTGCGAGGCATGCCTGGGGCACTGGCCCTGGAAGGCGCTGCTGCACCGCTGCTGCCGGGGCTCGCTGGCGGTGACGGGGGCGCTGGTCGGGATGATCTGCCTGATGCGGCTGCGCGGCGCCTTCAGTCGCGAGGTGAACCGGTTCATCGCCATCTCGGAATTCGCCCGCCTGCGCCTGGTGGCCGGCGGGCTGCCCGCCGCGCTGATCGAGGTGAAGCCGAATTTCCTGCCCCAGGCCCCGCTGGCGGTCGCCGGGGAGCGGGAGCACTATGCGGTGTACCTCGGGCGGCTCACCAGGGAAAAGGGGGTGCAGACCCTGATTGAGGCCTGGCACGACGTGAAGGGGTTGTCCCTGAAGGTCATCGGCGCGGGGGCCTTGCGTCCGGAGCTGGAAGCCCTGGCCGCCGACCGCGACGGGGACGTTCAGTTCCTGGGGGCGCAGGAGCGCGATGCGGTCTTCGCGCTGGTGGGCAAGGCGCAGTTCGTGGTGGTTCCCTCCGAATGCAGCGAGACCTTCGGCATGGTGGTGATCGAGGCCTATGCCTGCGGCACCCCGGTGCTGGTGTCGCGCCAGGGGGCCCTGGTGGAGATCGTCGTGGAAGGCGAGACCGGGCTCTCTTTCGAGGCGGGTAACGCCGCCGAGCTGGCCGCTCAGGCGAACCTGCTGGCCGCGGATCCCGAACTGGCGCGGGAGATGGGGCGCAAGGCCCGGGAGATCTACCTGGAGAAGTACACCCGGGAGACCAATTTCACCAGGCTCATGGAGATCTACCGCAAGGCCCAGGCCGACCTCGCCTTTCGGGCGGGCGCGGCGAGCGCCCGGCGCAGCGCGGACCCCGCCTGTGCCGCGGTGAAGTCGGTCCGGCAGCCCGCCGGTCCCGGCCGAGGGGCATAGTACCCTTCCGCAGCCTGCCGGATGGCCGCCTGCGGAGGCCCCGGCGCCTTGGGAGCACTGCTTCCGTCGCCGTCCGTCGCAATCGCATGCGCCCCCGGCGGATTCAAGCCAGCCCCCCCGGCGTTGGGGGGTGTAAAAAGGTTTGTGTAAACTGCCATTACGGGGTAAACCAACTTACCCTAAGGAGCTTACATGACCATTGACCTTGCCGTTATTGATGACCTGCTTAAAAAGTATAAGAGCCCGGAAG
>Ga0316217_10000203_pt1 | contig 90695 bp, 86 predicted proteins | sample 1anoAmetaG_FD_203633 | JGI IMG/M metagenome (GOLD analysis project Ga0316217, IMG submission 203633) | Freshwater microbial communities from Trout Bog Lake, Wisconsin, USA - 1anoA | ecosystem: Environmental > Aquatic > Freshwater > Lake > Hypolimnion/Profundal zone | place: USA: Wisconsin...
GAGTTGCCCTCCCATTTCTTCTTGGAGCGGGGGCGCCGGAAATGGCCCGGATTCTTCCAGTGGTTGGTCCAGCCGCGCTTGTAGCGGACCACGCCGTTGCGCAGTATTTGGGACGGGACCTCGGACAGCCAGGGCGTGAGTTTCGGATCCTTGAACTGGGCGAAGCTCTGGTCCAGGGGAAACCCTTCGCCCTGGGGGTCGAAGTCGGTCCAGGACGGGCTCAGGATGGCCCGTTGGCGGAGCCAGAGGAGGTAGTTGACCTCAGCATCTTTGGCATTCCCTGCCACCCGCTGGCAGCCGATCCACCGCGCCAGGGTGTCGGCCATTTCGGGTTGTGGATAGCATCGGGTTCGGAAGCCAAGTTGCATGGCCATAATTTAGGCGAAAAAAAAGAAAAGACAAGGGACGACCACCTAACCCCCACCTGAAGGAAGGGGATTGCGGCGGCACCCTTGTTCAACCCCCAGGTGGACCACCGCCAGCAGCGCGTCCTGCGGCGGCACCTGCCCCTGCTGGAGTTCTTCGTGCGGGCCGCATGCAGCCACGGGCGCTGGCTGCCCCGGGGGGAGGCACGGGACCGCCACCGGGAGCGGGCCCTTCAGGTCTGGTACCCGGAGCCGTCGACGGGGGACCTGCCATGAGCACCTGGATCCTCCTGCGCGGGCTCACCCGGGAAGCCCGGCACTGGGGGACCTTCCCGGAGCAGCTGCAGGCCGCCCTGCCTGGGATCCGGGTGGTCGCCCTGGACCTGCCGGGCAATGGCCGGTACGCCGCCCAGGACAGCCCCTGGAACCTCGGCGCGCTGGCCGCCCATTGCCGGGCGGAGATGGCGAAGCTGGACCTGCCCCCTCCCTACCACCTGGTGGCGCTGTCCATGGGCGGCATGGTGGCCGCCCTGTGGGCCCAGGAGCATCCCGGCGAGCCCGCCGCCTGCGTCCTCGTCAACACCAGCTTCGGCTCGTTCAGTCCGCCCCACTACCGCCTGCGGCCCAGGGCCTGGCCGGTCCTGCTGGGGATCCTCCTGGACCGCACCGACTCCGGGCGGGAACGCAGGATGTTTGATCTGACCAGCAACCTCGCGCCTGACCGGGCCCCGGTGCTCGCGGCCTGGACCGCCATCCGCCAGTCCCGCCCGGTGCGTGCGGCCAACGCCTTCCGGCAGCTGGTGGCCGCCGCCCGCTACCGCGCGCCCGCCACCGCCCCGGCGCCGACCCTGGTCCTGGCCAGTGGTGGCGACCGGCTGGTGGACACCCGCTGCTCCCTGGAGATCGCCCGCAGGTGGGGCTGCGCCCTGGCCGTCCACCCCGAGGCGGGGCATGACCTGCCCCTGGATGACGGAGTCTGGGTCGCCCAGGCGATCCGCGGGTGGCTCGGGTGGACACGGTAGCCCTGGACCGGCGCACCGGATGACTTAACTTTGTATCAAACCGTTGGTGGCGCCTGAAACCCAGGAATCCTGGTGCGTTTGGCGACCACCTCCATAATGTAGAGTTCGTCAACATGTCGAACCTCGCCACGCTTCTCAAGACCCGCGCCCTCCTGCTCGGCATGCTCCTGTCATCCCGCCTGTGGGGCGTCCCGCCCCCGGGAGCCAGCGCTGAGCTTGGCCAGCTGGAAGCCGGGCTTGAGCCGGACGCCGAACCGGAGCTCGGGGAGGAAGGGGGGCAGGCCTCCCGCAGGCTGGGCGGACGCCGCCTCACGGCACGACCCGCGGAACGCATCCCCAGCCTGGTGACCTCCCATGAACTCCGGTATGCGTCCCGCGACGCCCGGGGCGTGGACCGGCTCTACTCCGGCCGGGTCTACCTGCCGACGACCTGGGTGCGCCACCGGCCCCCAGCCGTGCCGCTGGTGGTCTATGTGCATGCCACCGAGGCCGAACGGGACAACATCCCGCAGTTCAACCGTGGCCCGGAGGCCATGGCGGGCGCCCTGGCCGCCTATTTCCATCGGTTCGCCGTGGCCATGCCGGACCTGCCCGGTTACGGCCATGATCCGTCGCCCAGGCCCCACCCCTACTGCCACGCCCAATCCCTGGCCCTGTCCATCCTCGACATGGTCCGCCCGGCCCTCGACCTCCTGGAGGCCTGTCAAATGCCCTGGGATGGGCGGCTCTTCCTGGTCGGCTACTCCTCGGGTGCCTATGGAGCCATGGCCGCCGTGAAGGAATTGGGCACCAATCCCCGCTATGCAGGGCTGGCCCTGACGGCCGCCGCCTGCATGGGGGGCCCCTTCCAGTTCGCTGAAGCCATCCGTGCCTCCCTTGGCACGGACGCGCCCTATCCGCGCCCGGATATCCAGGCCTTCCTCCTCCAGGCCTACCACGATCTCTACCCGGAAGAAGGCGTGTTCGCCCAGGCCATCAACCCCGCACTGCTCGAGACCCGGAGCCATGGCCCGGACGCGGGCGATCTCCAGGCCTGGCTGGCGGGACAATGCAGCAACGAGATGATTTGCCAAAAGATCAGGGCCCGGCTCACGGGCTCGCCGTTCACGCCGATCCCGGCCCGGGCCATCATGAACCCCGAGTGGCTCGCTCGGCAGATCCTCACCCCCGCCTGGCCCGACACGGCGGTTGGCCGGATCCTCCAGGAGAACGATCTGGTGGAGGGCTGGCACCCGGAGGCGCCCATGCTGCTGGCCACCAGTCCCAGGGATGAATGCGTATCCGCCAGCAACACCTACGCGATCATGGAGGCCTGGGCCCGACGTGGCTGCAGGGCCAAGGTGGAATGCCACCCCCTCACCCTGTTCGGCGCCCCCCTGGATCACGAGCACGGCGCCACCCTGGCCCTGGGCAAAGCCTTCCGGTGGTTCGCCAGCGGCGCCTACGCGGCGCCCGGACCAGCCCACAGGAGCTGAGCACCCATCCCTTCTTCCCTTTGCTCGCGGGCCTGGACAATCTTGCTGAAGGAACCCGCCCGCGGGGCCACAATCGAGCATGGCCCGGCCGGCCCGCGGATCCGCGGGCGCCGCCAGTGACAAGGAAAGGCACCTCCATGCAGCTCATCGAAGACCTCCAGGCCGACCACGTACTCATCGAGCAGGTGCTGGGGTCCCTCCGGGCCTTTGTGACGGCCCGCCTGGAGGGGCTGGGCGACCCGGCCGATGGACCCGTCTTCATCGCGTTCTTCCGCCGCTTCGCCGGCGACTTCCACCACGCCCGGGAAGAGGAGGTCCTGTTCCGGGCCCTCTGCGAACAGGCCGAGCTGCCAGCGGAGCGTGGACCTATCGCGGCCCTCACCGGTGAGCACCGGCGCATGGGTGAGGTGCTGGAGGCCATGGCCGTCCTGCTGGAGGAGCCCCTGACGGCGCCGGAGCCCCGGACCCGGCTGCAGGCGCTGGCCGTGGACTACAGCCGCTCCCTGTGGCATCACATCGACGCCGAGAATTCCGTCATGTTCCCGGAAAGCCAGGAGCACCTGCGCCGCTTCAACGTCCGGGAACTGGCAGCCCGCCCCATGACCCCGGCCGAAGCGGCCGCCCGGGAGGCGGGGGCGGCCCTGGTGGCCGTCTATCCGCCCCAGGAGGACCTGGGCTTCCAGCGTGGCGACGGCTGCATCCACTGCCCTTCCTACACCACCACCTGCGACGGGCTGGAACGGGAGTGGTGGACCGAAAATGCGTGGGAGGATTTCAACGATCGCATGAGCAGTGATTGAGCTGACGTTCCGCGCAGCTCGAAGTCAATTTGCTCGAATTGACTCGGCTGCTGCCAAGCCCACATTTTTCCAGCGAGTACAAGGCTGCAGGGCCAGCTCTTAGGCACGGGGAGGATGGGCTAAGCGGGCCAGCGGCCGCCTTTCACGGTTGATGGGGTCCGGATCGGGGCCCATACTGGGGTCTGCTGATGCCCCGGGATCACGTCCTTGCTCCAAGCGGTCGAAAGACCCACGTGTGATCGGGGCCCTTTGCTGCCTGGAGGGAAGGTGGTAGGTAATCCTGAACGGATCGTGATCCTGGTGGACGGCGGGTTTGTCACGAAAAAGCTCCAGGTAAGTCAGGTCCAACCTGTGCCGATAGTGAAGCCTCAGCAGCTCAACTCGCAATAGGACGGCTCGTCAAGACACCAAAAAAAAGCCCCGAAACCTAATGGTGACAGGGCTTCATGTGGCGGAGAGATAGGGATTCGAACCCCAGTTACGATCACTCGTAAACCTGATTTCGAGTCAGGCGCATTCGACCACTCTGCCATCTCTCCAGGCTGGTAATAATACCAGCTTCCGGGGCACGGGCCAGGGTGAAGGTTGACCGGGTGGGCGAGGCCGGCCACTGGGGGGTGCCCCGGAAGTGGGCGGACATGGCATCCTGGGGGCATGCATCCGGGAGTGGCCATGGCTGATCTGAATACGCTTGCTCCGTCCGTTGGCATGCCGGGACTCACCCTGGCGATGTCCTCCCACTTCGCGGGGCATGTGCTGCTGTCCGTGCGGCGGGAATACCCCAACAAGCTGGACCACGTCCTGGCCTCGGACGCGGACGTGCAGGGGCCGAGAGGGCTCCATCCGGCCTTCTACGGGTGCTTCGACTGGCATTCCTGCGTGCACGGGCACTGGATGCTGGCGCGGCTCCTGCGGACCTTTCCCGATCTGCCCGAGGGGCCGGCGATCCTCGCCGTGCTGGAGGAGCATCTGGCGCCGGGGCCGATCTCGGTGGAAGCGGCCTATTTCCGCGATCCCAACCACCAGAGCTTCGAGCGCACCTACGGCTGGGCCTGGCTTCTGAAGCTGGCGGCGGAGCTCCTGGCCTGGGACACCCCGCAGGCGAGACTCTGGGCGAGGCAGCTGGAGCCCCTCACCCTCGCCGTGGCGGAGGCCTTCCACACCTACCTGCCCAAGCTCACTTATCCCATCCGCACCGGGGTGCATCCCAATACGGCCTTCAGCCTGAGCCTGGCCCTGGACTACGCCCGCGCGGCCCGGGACGCCCGGCTGGAGGCGCTGCTGGTGGAGCGGTCCCGCGCCTACTACGGCCAGGACGCGGACGGCCCCCTGGCCTGGGAACCCAGCGGGGAGGAGTTCCTCTCCCCCTGCCTGGAGGAGGCCGCCCTCATGGGGAAGGTGCTGGAGCCGGAGGCTTTCCGCACATGGCTGGCGGGCTTCCTGCCCCGCCTCCTGGACGGCGGGATCCTGGCGCCGGCCCGGGTCTCGGACCGCACCGATCCCAAGATCGTCCACCTGGATGGGCTGAACCTCAGCCGGGCCCGCTGTCTGCATGCCCTCGCCTCGCGCCTCGGGCCGGCGGACCCCCGCGCCGCGCGCCTGGAACGACTCTGGGAGGAACATGCCGGTTCGGCCCTGCCCCATGTGATCTCGGGCAACTATGTCGGGGACCACTGGCTCGCGACGTTCGCCGTGCACATGCTGGGAGCCTGAGCTGCCCCCTGCCTCACGGGGCACCCACAGGGCCTGGAAGAGCTCTGCCCACGGACCGCGCCTGAAGAGAAGGGTTGCCTGTCCGCCATGCGGAAGGAGCCCCGCCTTCAACCCGTTCCCCACCCATTCCCAAGGGGGGAAGTCCTTTGAAGCAAGTTTAATATATTAAATAATTATACTTGATGATTGACAACAAGCCACATTCAATTATTTTCACAGGTAGCGAATGATGCATTTTGCATGAATTTTTCATTATTTAGAGAAACAAGGACAATCCCGTGCACCTGCCCTTCTCCGCAGTCCCGTTCTTTCGACTCTTCCCGGCCGCCCTGGTCGCCCTCCTGGGCTCGGCCTCCCTCGCCGCGCAGCAGGGCAAGCTGGAACTGGTCGGCCTTCCCGCCAAGGCCCGGCCGGGCTCCGTCCTCACGTTCAGGGTGGAAACCAGGGACATCCCGGAGGGGACCCCGGTGCAGGTCACCTACGAGCTCCGCGAAGCCGTCATAACCGGGAAGGGCGGGAAATTGCCGGCTTCCGGAAGCCTGACGGAAACCTACCGCGTCCCGGAAGGGACTCCCCGGACCTGGTTGACCATCTGCGCGAAGGCCGGCGACCTTGCCAGCGAACCTGTCAGTGTGGCCATTACGGATGCCGAGGCCCGGCCTGCCGCGGCCGGAAGCGGTCCCGCGGCGCCAGCGGCGCCCCCGGCAGCCCCCGCCAGTCCCCTGGACCGGCTTCCCAAGGTTCTCAAAGGCCACGTCGCGACCTTCCTGGACACGGGGGACGCGCTGGCCCTCCACGGCACCTCCCGCGGTCTGCGAGGCCAGGTGAGCGAGGGAATCCGGACCCTATTCATCCAAGGGAAAATGGACCGGGACCAGCTGCTCCGCCTCCTGCGGGAACGCAGCCATGTCGAATCCGTGACCCTGGGCTCAACACGCAACCTGAACTCCTCTGAGCTCGTCCAGGCCCTCGAGGCCTTGCCCCGGCTGAAGCGGCTCACGGTCCATGCCGTTTCCTGCCTGACGGTCGCGGACGCCGTGTTCATCGCCCAATCCCATGCTGCGAAGGGGTTCGACGAGCTCTCACTGGAGACTTCCCATCCGGTCCGCCCCGAGGACCTCGCGCAGCTGCCGGACACCATGCGGAGCCTCACGCTGAGCGGGCGCGACCTTAGAGGACCCGAATTCGGCAGGTTCAGGAACCTCGCGCACCTGGAAATCCGCAATGGGAACGAATTCACAGGGGTGGGCCTGCCCCCGGAGCTCCCGAGCCTCACGCTTTTCTACTGTCCAAGGCTCACCACAGCCACCCCCCTGCCCGCCAAGCTCCAGAAGCTCGTGCTGGACGAAATGCCGGAGTTCCATGGCCCCATCCATCTGGCGGAGCTCCGGAGCTTGAAAGTCATTTATTGCCCACGCTTCTCGACCGCGGATGCCCGGCAGTCGGTTGCGGCCTCCCCTCACTTGAAGAGCCTCGAATTGCAAGACCTGAACCAGGCCACGCTCCAAGCCGCCCCCAGGGGCCTGGAAGTGATCCGGCAAATCAACGGCCGGGGGAGCGATATCACGGATGCGGATCTAGCCGCGTTCCCCAGTCTCCGGGTCCTCCAACTCTGTCGCGCCTCCTTCTCCGGGTCGGGTTTGCCTGCCAGCCTCAGGGAACTCACGGCCATCGCCTGCGACGATTTCCGGACCGAGAATGTGGCCTCGCTGCCCCTGACCGTCCTGGAAATGGTCAACTGCGATGGGGCCACCGGGAACGGGCTCTCCGGAAGCCTCCGCACCCTGAAGCTCAGGAATTGCCCCGCTTTTCCCCTGAAGAACGTGGCTGGCGCCCTCGACCGCATGGGCTCCCTCGACATCCTGGAGTATCAATCACCGCTTGACGGGGCGATAACCGCTCCGGATCTTGAAAAAATCCGCCTGCGGGCGCCAAGCATGACCCGATGCACCGTCGAAAGGGAATTTGGAGACTACGCCATCAACCAGCGGAAGAAGGCGAGCGCCCCATGAGCCTGCGGGAAAGCTTTAGCGTGCCGTGCTAGATTTTCATCCCCTTCATGCTAGATTTTCTTGTTTTTGTTATACCAGTTGGCATCAGTAAAGTTACCTTCTACGCCGAAAGAACGCCTGCAGCTGCCCCCGGCATTCCTCCTCCAGCAGTCCCCCCTGGAACTCCAGGCGGTGATTGAGGTTCAGCCGGCCCAGCTCGTCCAGCATCTGGCTGACGCCGACCTTGGGGTCCGACGCCCCGAAGACCACCCGCTCCACCCGGGCCTGGACCAGGGCCCCGAAGCACATGAGGCAGGGCTCCAGGGTCACGTAGAGGGTCGCCCCGGGCATCCGGTAGTTGCGCAGCCAGTCGCCGGCGCTGCGCAGGGCCATGACCTCGGCGTGGGCGCTGGGGTCGTGGGAGCTGATGGGGCAGTTGTGCCCCCGGCCGATGAGCTTGCCCTCCAGGACCAGCGCGGCGCCGATGGGCACCTCGTCCTTGCGGTCGGCCTTCTCGCCCTCCTCCAGGGCGAGCTTCATGAAATAGATGTCATCCCCTGACCACATTCACCGGCTCCTGGTTGGTTCCCTCCCCATCATCGCGCCAAAGGTCCTTTCCAGTTCAAGGAGCTGTTCGTTCATGCCCAGGGCCCGCAGCGCATCCCGGAGCGGCTGGAAGATCGCCGTCTCCTCCGCCCGGCGCCGGTCCAGGAGATACGGCTTCTCCCACGGGCGCAGATCCTTCAGGGGGCGCTGGTCCAGGAGGTCCCAGGCGGCCTGGAACCAGTCGCGCATGAGCTGGAAGTTGCCCTGGCGGCGCAGCTCGGCGGCCACGGCGCGCTGGACGGCGTAGGGGAGCGACGTGCGCCAGTCGCCGTTCGGGTTCCAGTAGGGGAGGCTCCGGGCCAGCTCCAGGATGAGGGGCCGGCCCGGATGGAAGCGGGACCAGGAGATCCAGGCCTGCCAGAGCAGGGCGTCCCCGGGCCAGCCACGCAGGGACGCCTCCAGTTCGGGCAGCACGGCCTGGGCGGCCCCGGCCCAGATGGCCTCGCTGGGCTTCCAGCCCTCGAGGGGCCCGAAGGGCAGGGTCAGCCGGGCCCGGGCGGCGTCCTCGGCCAGGAGGGGCTCCAGGCGCGCATCGGGCATGCGCTTGAGGAGCAGGTCGAAGCGCTCCCTGCGGGCGGCGAGGTGGTCGGGATTCTGGGCCAGGAACCGGGAGAGCCGCTCCAGCATGGGCATGCCCTGCCCCGCCAGCACCCCGGCCAGGCCCTTGCCCTCGGGGCGGGTCTCGCCGGTGGCCAGCAGGTCCTCCCCGCGGGTGAGCACCCAGCGGGGCTTTGCGTTCCAGCCGAAGGTCCTCCGGGCCCGTGCGTGGGCATCGGGGGTGGCCACGTCCCACTGGAGCTCGCCCGGGGACCACAGCGCCAGCTCGGGCGCGTCCCGGAGCCCGGTCCAGGCCAGGAGCCAGGACGGCCTGCCCATGAGGGTCAGGCGCAGGGGGGCCGGCAGGTGGGGCGCGGGGGGAGGCTCCTGCTTGCGGGTGGCGAGCTGGCTGAACAGGCTCCGCCAGGCGCCCGCGTCCGTGCCGGATCCCCGGGCGCCCCGGCGCAGGAGGGCGGCCTGGGCGCTGCGGGCCCCTCCCCACCGCACGGCCTCGTCCAGGGCGGCCCGGGCCTGGTCCCAGGAGCCACGGCTGGCCAGGGCCGACGTGGTGTGGGCGAGGAGGGCGCCCTGGAGCTCGCAGTAGGCGTCCCAGCCGCGCCGGGTCACGGGCTCCGGGGGCGCCTGGGGCGCGAGGTCGGCCAGCAGCTTGAGCTCGCCCTCCCAGTTCCCCCGGCGGCGGCTGGGCTCCAGGAGGGTGGGCAGGACCTGGGCGCTGGGCCAGACCGAGCCGGGCACCGCGAGCATGCGCCCCGACAGGGTCTCGGGCGCCAGGCCCGCCCCGTCCAGGACCTCCATCCAGAGGTGGCTCAGGCCCGGGTCCTGGGGATCCTGGGCGGCCAGATCCTCCAGCTGCGGCGCCAGGGTCGAGAAGAACCGGCGGAAGGCCGTGCTCTGCCCCAGCTCGAACTGGCCCAGGCGGGAGGCCACCCACTCGGCCTCCCGGGTCCAGGCCGGCACCTGGGCCAGGTTGCGCAGGGCCTCCAGCACACCCTGGTAGAGTTCGTCGGCCTTGGCGTCCCCCTCGGCGCCGGCGAGGCTGACCCGGTCCTCGGTCACCGGGAGGCCCGGGGCAGGGTGCCAGGCCGGCACCTTCACCTTGCCCTGGGCGTCCAGGCTGGCCAACTGGGCCCGCAGCAGGCGCAGTTCCTGGCCCAGGGCCTCCAGGCGGGCATCGCCCTGGTTGGGGTGCTCCTTCAGGAAGGCGTCCCGCACCTCCCACCGGGCCAGGGCGCCCGAGGCGTGGATGGCGTCCAGCAGCGCGGCGCCCTTGGGCCGCCCCGTCCCCACGCCCGCGACCTCGCCCGAGGGGGCCAGGAGCGCCCAGCTGGCACCCCTGGTGGACTGCAGATCCTGGGCCTGGGCGGCACCCAGCACCTCGATGCCCCAGCCCCCCCGGTGGCAAGCTTCTGGTAGTCGCGGTCGCCCAGGAGATCGCTGGGCGCCAGGAGGTCGGCCCGGACGCAGAGGGTCCACATCTCCCGGGCGGAGCCCCGCTTGCGATGGCCCTGGACGAAATCCTCCCAGGGCCCGGCCAGGACCATGGAGCAGACGAGAAGGGAGGGAAGAACTTTCAGGACCACATGTCTTTAGTGCGGGAATAGCCTTTTTGGATCCAGGGGCCCGGTGCCTTCCTTGCCGAGGATCGCCCCGGCGGCGGCGGCCCCCACGGCCAGACCCGAGGTCATGCCGTGGCCCCCCAGGCCCGCCACCCAGAACAGGCGCGGGTTGACGGGATCGGGCCCCAGGACGAAGCGGCGGTCGGGGGCGAAGGTGCGCAGGCCGCACCAGAGGCGGGCGATGGGCGCCTCCACCAGGCCCTGAGCCAGGTCCCGCAGCTCGCGGGTGAGGTTTTCAAGCACGCCTTCGTCGTTGTCCGGCTGGCGGCCGCGGGAGGGAAACGGCACCGGCTGCTCCTCGCAGGCGCACAGGAGGACGCCACCGGATTCGGGGCGGAGGTATAGCGGACGATCGGCCCACCAGGTGTAGGGGCGGCCGGAATCGTAGGGTGCGTTGCTCCACACCAGATGACGGCGCAAGGGCGTGAAGGCAATGGGCAGACCGCCGGCCATGCGGCCAACCTCCCCCGCCCAGGCCCCGGCGGCGTTCACCAGGATGCGGGTGCGGATGGCGCCCTTGTCCGTGACCACGAAGAACCCGTCGCCCTCGGCACGGATCTCCAGCACCTGGCAGCCCAAGCGCAGGTGGGCGCCCAGGGTCCGGGCCCCATCGGCGCAGTGGCGGAGCATGGCATCGATATCGATGAGGCCGTCGGAGGGGATGTGGAGGCACTCGGCGGCCGCGAGGTCCTCGAACGGAGAACCGGCCGTCCGGGAAAAGGGGAGGCCGAAGGCATCGGCTTCCCCGGCCAGGGCGTCCGTGCCCCCCGGTGCGGCACCCAGGAGGTAGCCGCCGGTGGGTGTCAGGAGGCCGGCCAGGGCCAGGCGGGCCCGGCCCTGGAGGGTGAGGGCCGTGTGCTCGGCCCGGCCGGTGAGCTGGCGGCAGATGCCGGCGTTGTGCCCGCTGGCGTAGAACCCGGGCTGGTCCTCCCGCTCCACCAGCATGATGCCCTTCTGCCCGGACTGGGCCAGATGGAAGGCCGTGGCAAGGCCGGCGACGCCCCCGCCGATGATGAGGATTTCCGCGCTTTCCAGGACCATGCTCGCACTCCAGGGAGCATTGTGGCACCCCTTGACGGGGAGGCAAGGCGGGTCTAGGCTTCCCATATCCCACCCCAGGGGGGGTGGGGGATGGGAGAAGCACCATGATCCTCTTGAAGATCGAAGGCATGACCTGTGGCCACTGCGTCGCGAGCGTAAAAACCGCCCTCTCGGGCGTAAGCGGGGCGGAGGCGGTGGAAGTGGACCTGAAGGCGGGCACGGCCACGGTCGGAGGCACGGCCGAGCCCTCGGCCCTGCTGGAGGCCGTGGAGGAGGAGGGCTTCACCGCCGTCCTGGCGCAGTGAGCGAGGCCGGCCCCTGCTGCCCGGGCCTGCGCCTGGACCCGGAGGCGCGCGAGGCGGCGCGGCGGCGGCTCCTGTCCGTGAAGGGGCACGTGGAAGGCATCCTCCGCATGCTGGAGGACGAGAAGGTCTACTGCGTGGATGTCCTCAAGCAGGTCAAGGCCGTGGACGGGGCCCTGGCCAAGGTGGGCACCCTGGTCCTGCAGAGCCACCTGAAGCACCACGTCGTGACCGCCCATGAGCGCGGCGACGAGGACCGCATCGTGGATGAGCTCATGGAACTTCTCAAATACCGATAGGAGTTGCCGTGGAGCGCCGGTTCCGGGTGGAGGGCATGACCTGCGCGAGCTGCGTGCGCCGGGTGGAGAAGGCCCTGGCTTTGGTGCCGGGGGTTACGGAGGTGGCGGTGAACCTCGCCACGGAAGAGGTGCGCCTGGTCTTCAAGGGGGCCGCCGCCAAGGACCCGGTGCTGGCCAAGGCCCTGGAGGCCCGGGGCTACAGCATGGCGCCGGAGGACCCGGAAATCCGGGACACGACCCATGCGGCCCTGGCGCGGGTGCTGGTGGCCTGGGCCTGCACCCTGCCGCTCATGGCGGGCATGTTCCACCGGTTCCACCTGCCCTGGCCCGCGCAGGCGGCCCTGGCGGGCATCGGCGCCTTCGGGGCGGGCAGCGGGTTCTTCCGCCGGGCCATCCAGCAGGCCCTGCGGCTGGAGACGTCCATGGACACCCTCATCGCCCTGGGCGCCTCGGTGACCTGGGCCTTCGCCCTGCGCGAAAGCCTGGCCGGCAACCTTCATCCCCCCTTCGAGAGCGCCGCGGCCCTGGCAGCCTTCCTGCTCACGGGCAAGTACCTGGAGGTGAAGGCCCGGCACCGGGCCACCGGGAGCCTGGAGGAGCTGGTGAAGCTGGCCCCCGCCGTGGCCTTCCGCCTGCGGGAGGACGACTCGGAAGAAGAAGTTCCCACGCGCCTGCTGGCCCCCGGGGACCGCGTGCGGGTGCGCCCGGGCTCGGCTTCCCCCGTGGACGGGCGGGTCCTTTCAGGGCGGGCCGACGTGGAGGAGGCCCTCCTCACCGGGGAGCCCATGCCCGTGGTCAAGGGCCCGGGCGATGCCGTCATCGCCGGGGCCATGGTGCACGGCGGGGCGCTGGTGCTCGAGGCGGGGTCCACGGGGCGGGACACCTGGCTGGCCCGGCTCGCCACCCAGGTGGCGCAGGCCCAGGGCTCCAGGGCCTCGGCCCAGGCCCTGGCGGACCGGGTGTCGGCGGTGTTCGTGCCCGCCATCCTCGTGCTGGCGGCGGTGACGCTGGCAGGGTGGTGGTGGCACGCGGGTTCCCTTGCCTTCGCCTGGCGCCCTGCGGTCACCCTCCTGGTGATCGCCTGCCCCTGCGCCCTGGGCCTGGCCACCCCGGTGGCCTCGGCCGCGGCCCTGGGCACGGCGGCGCGCCAGGGGCTCCTGGTGAGGGACGCCACCGCCATGGAGGCCCTGGCCCGGGCCACGGACCTCGCCTTCGACAAGACCGGCACCCTCACGCGGGGCCGCCCCGTCCTCACCCGCGTGGAGGGGGACCCCGACACCCTGCGGCTGGCCGCGAGCCTCGAGCGGGATTCGGAGCACCCGGTGGCCCGGGGCATCCGGGAAGCCGCCGAAGGGCTCGTCCTGGCTGGAGTGGAGGGCTTCAGGGCCCTGCCGGGCCAGGGGGTCGAAGGCACCGTGGCGGGCCGGAAGCTCCGCCTGGGCAACCCCGGCTTCCTGGGCATCCCCTTCACCGCGGACGCCGCGGGACTGACTGTGGGGCTGGCCGAAGGGGACCGCCTCCTGGGGACCCTGGTGCTGGCCGATGCCCTGCGGGAGGATGCGGCGGCGACCGTGACCGAACTTCGGCGGCAGGGCCTGACCCTCCACCTGCTGAGCGGGGACCGGCCGGAGGCGGCCCGGGCCCTGGGGCAGGCCCTGGGCGTCGCGGACGCCCAGGGCGGGTGCCGGCCCGGCGACAAGCGCGAGGCGATCCGCGCCCTGCAGGCCGGAGGCGCGGTGGTGGCCTTCGTGGGGGATGGGGTGAACGACGGCCCCGCCCTGGCCCAGGCGGACGCGGGCATCAGCCTGCCCGGCCTGGAGGCCGCCCAGGCCGCGGCGCCCCTGAACCTGCTCCGGGAGGGCCTGGTGCCCCTCCTGCGGGCGCGGCGCCTGGCCCTGCGCACCCGCACCGTCATCCGGCAGAATCTGGCCTGGGCCTTCGGCTACAACCTCGTCCTGGTGCCGCTGGCCGCCTTCAACCTCCTGGACCGCATCGGGGGTCCGATGCTGGCCGGGGCCGCCATGGGCCTCAGCTCGCTCACCGTCGTGCTGAACGCCCTGCGCCTGCGCAGGGTATGATGAATCTTCCAATAGGAGCCCACCCATGCTGCCCATCTTCCTGGCCACCGCCGCCCTCATCGCCCCCGCCGCCATCGTGACCCCCGCCCCCGCGCCCAAGCCGGCGGTCAACACCACGTGCCCCGTCACGGGCGAGAAGGTGGACGCCAAGAGCCCCAAGATGACGGTGCGTGGCCAGGAATACTACATCTGCTGCAAGGCCTGCAGCCCGAAGCTCGAGAAGAGCCCGGACACCTACCTCAAGAAGGACGGCACGCCGAAGAACGCGAAATAACCGTCCCCCAAACCTAGGCATCGACTCGGGCGGTCAGCGCTCGCCAAGCAGGAAGGGAAGCACTTCCGCCAGCAGGAGTTCGGGCGCCTCCTCCGCGACGTAGTGCCCGCAGGGCAGCGCCTTGCCGCGCACGTCCCGGGCCACGCGGCGCCACTCCGTCAGGGGGTCCACCACCTTCCCCACCACCCCCTGCTCCCCCCACAGGGCCAGGAGGGGACATGCCACCATCCTGCCCGCGGCCAGGTCGGCGCGGTCGTGGTCCAGGTCGATGCCGGCGCTGGCGCGGTAGTCCTCGCAGATGCCGTGCGGCGTTCCGGGGTCTCGCAGGCACCGTGCGTACTCCGCGTAGGCCTCGGGGGCGAAGGGGGCCAGGCCGGCGCTGCGGCCGCCCAGGGTCTGGCGCAGGTAGAGGTCGGGGTCCGCGGCCATGGCCGTCTCGGGGAAGGGGAAGGGGCGGATGAGGAAGAACCAGTGGTAGTAGGCCGTGGCGAAGGCCAGGTTGGTATGCTCGTACATGGCCAGGGTGGGGGCGATGTCCAGGGTCGCGAGGCGCTCCACCCGCCCGGGGTGGTCCAGGGCCAGGCGATGGACCACCCTCGCCCCCCGGTCGTGGGCCAGGATCCGGAAGGTGGGAAAGCCCAGGGCCTCCATGACCTCCACCTGGTCCTGGGCCATGGCGCGCTTGGCGTAGTTGCTGTGGTCGGGCAGCCCACGGGGCTTGCCGCTGTCGCCGTAGCCGCGCAGGTCGGTGGCCACCACGGTGAAATGCCGGGCCAGGGCGCCGGCCACCTTGTGCCAGATGACGTGGGTCTGGGGATGGCCGTGGAGGAGCAGCAGGGGCGGACCGCCGCCGCCCTTCACCAGGTGGATGGCGACGCCGTTGACGGTGAGAGTCTCCTCCGAAAAGCCCAGGAACATGTCACACCTGCCGGAGGGGCAGCAGGAGGCTGAAGAGGCTCCCCTGCTCCAGGGGCTCGTACCGGGCCTCCCCATGATGATCCTCGGCGATGCGCCGGACGATGGCCAGGCCCAGGCCGGTGCCCCGTTGCTTGGTGGAGAAGTACGGCTCGAAGAGGTGCTGGCGGTCCTGCTCGGACACCCCGGGCCCGTCGTCGGCCACCTCCAGGCGCGCCAGGGAGCCGCTGGGAACGAGGCTGACGCGGATGTTGCCCGTGCCGTCGAGGGCGCCGATGGCGTTGTCCACCATGTTGATGAGGGCGCGCTTGACCATGTCGCCGTCCCACTGCGCCTCCAGGGGGCCCGGCAGGTCCAGGTGGAAGGTGATGCCGGGATGGGTCGGCTCGTAGAGGCGGATGGCCTGGCGCACCAGGTCGGGGGCGTCCAGGAAGGTGGGATGGGGGGCCGGGAGCTTGGCGAACTGGGTGAAGCTGTCCACCAGGCGCGTGAGGCTGGCCACCTCGGCCAGGATGGTCTCGGCGCCCTCGGCCATGGACTGGGCGTCCAGGCGCCCCTCCCGGGACCGGCGCTGGAGGCGCTGGGTGGTGAGCTTGATGGGGGTGAGGGGGTTCTTGACTTCATGGGCCATGCGGCGGGCCACTTCCTGCCAGGCGGCGCGCTTTTCGGCCTGGGCCAGGAGGGAGAGATCCTCCAGCACGGCCAGGACCCCGCCGCCGGTGAGGGGGATGACGATGGCGCGCACGGGGCGGCCATCCCCTTCCCCGCCGAGACGGATCTCCTCCACGTGGGGCCGGCGATGGGTCTGGACCGTGGCCAGGAGCTCGGGGACCCGGCCCAGGGTGGGAGCCTGGGCCAGCTCGGCCCAGCCACGTTCCAGGAGGTCCCAATGCTCCACGCCCAGCCAGCGTCGGGCCACGGAATTGAACGTGCGCAGCTCGCCGTCCCGCTGCCAGCTGAGGATCCCCACGGGCAGGGCCTCCATGAGCTGGTCGAGGTAGGCCCGCTGGGCCTCGATGCGCTCGGCCTGGGTGACGATGGCGGAGCGGGACTGGCGCAGGTCCCGGGTCATGGCGTTGAAGCTCCGGGACAGGAAGGCCAGCTCGTCCTCCCCCTGCTCGGGCAGGGACACCTCCAGGTCGCCAAGGCCCACCCGCTGGGCGGCCCGGGCCAGGGCGCGCACGGGCTCGGAGATGGTGCGGGCGATGGCCATCCCCGTCCACAGCGCCACGAAGAAGGTCAGCATGGTGAGGAAGAGGAGGGTGCTCTGGGGCAGGGCCTCCAGGGTCTCCCGCCCGGCGTGGATCTGGAAGGATTCCTGGTAGCGCTTCTCCAGGCGGATCATTCCCTCCCAGTCCTGCCGGGGGATGAACACCCCGGCCACCATGCGGTCCCCGTGGTGGTCGAAGTCCCCCACCCCCAGGTTCCACTCCCCCTCCGGCGTCTCCAGCACCTGGAGCCCGCTCTCGACCTTGTCCAGGGGCGGCGCCGTGAGCCCGTGGGCCAGGGCGGAGGCCGGCGCCTCCTTGAGGTGCAGCCGGGCCAGGAGGTCGAAGCCCAGGGTGTCGCGCTCCCGGCCCAGATCCTCGATGTTCTCGGGGTGCAGGCGGGTGGAGGCCGTGCGCAGGCGCAGGCGCACCTGGTCCCGGTAGGCCTCGGTGAGGTGGTGGCCGTCCTGGATCACTTCCATGGTGTCGGGCATGAACCAGCGGTCCACGTTCTTGCGGATGAAGGTGCGGCCCAGGGAGAAGAGCATGAGGCTGGGGGCGATGCCCACCGCCAGGAAGGCCAGTACCAGACGGGTGCGGATCCGGGCCCCCAGGATGCCGCTGCGCCGCTCGAAGTAGAGCTTGGCCAGGCTCCGGATCACGATGAAGAGCAGGGTCCCGATGGCCAGCACGTTGGCCAGCCCCAGGGCCAGCAGGGACCAGCGGCTGGGTGCGTCCAGACCCATCTCCACCTTGGCCGACAGGAGCCGGTACACCCGGAAGATGACCCAGATGAGCGCCGCGAGGCCCGCGGCCACGTAGAGTCGGGTAAGTTCGGGGTGCCGCTTGGGTCTGCGAGCCATGCATTCAGGCTAACCTGGATGCAGCGCTTTGGGGGGGACGGCCAGGATGGATGAGGCGAATTGGATCCAGCGGACGCTGGACTTCGGGGAGGGAGAGCGGACCCTCCTGGGCAGCTTCCTGGGGGACGGCGAAGGCGCCTGGAGCGAGGTGGACTGCGCGGGGGCGAGCTACCCCGTCCTCACCCGGGAGTTCTGGACCTCCCGCCAGCGCCAGGCCCACGCGCTCCACGAGGTCTCCTACCGGGCCTGCTACAAGCCCCAGCTGCCCCGCCTCTTCATCGAGAAGCTGACCGGGCCCGGCGACCGGGTCTACGACCCCTTCAGCGGCCGGGGCACCACGGCCCTGGAGGCCGCCCTCCTGGGGCGGCGGGTGGCGGCCAACGACATCAATCCCCTGTCCCGGATCCTCCTCGAGCCCCGGCTGGCCCCCCCCGACCCCGAGGCCGTCGCGGCGCGCCTGGCCGAGATCCCCCGGGACAGTGCGGAGAACCTGGAGCTGGGGATGTTCTACCACCCCGACACGGAGCGGGAGGTGCGGAGCTTCCGGGCCTGGTTCCTGGCCCGGGAAGGCGCCGGGACCTTCGACGCCCTGGACGGGTGGATTCGCATGGTGGCCACCAACCGGCTCACGGGGCACAGCCCGGGCTTCTTCTCGGTGTACACCCTGCCCCCCAACCAGGCCGTGGGCGCGGCCCAGCAGGTGGAGATCAACCGCAAGCGCGGCCAGGTGCCGCCCTACCGGGACACCCGGGCCCTGGTGCTGCGCAAGACCCGCCAGCTGGTGGCCGGGCTCAGCGCCGAGGAGCACCTTCGCCTGCGGGCGGGCGCGCCCCATCTCCTCACCGGGCCGGCCTCCCGGACCCCGGCCCTGGCCCCGGCCTCCGTGCGCCTCACCGTCACCTCCCCGCCCTTCCTGGACGTGGTCCAGTACCAGGCGGACAACTGGCTCCGGTGCTGGTTCTGCGGCCTGGACGCGGAGGCGGTGGGACGGGGCATCACCATGGCGAGGACCGTGAAGGCCTGGTCCGAGGCCATGGCGGAGGTCTTCCGCGAGCTGTACCGCGTCACCGCGCCGGATGGCTACGTCGCCTTCGAGGTGGGCGAAGTGCGCAAGGGCACCATCCGCCTGGAGGAGGTGGTGCTGCCCCTGGGCCTGGCGGCGGGTTTCCGGCCCATCGGCGTGCTCATCAACCAGCAGGCCTTCACCAAGACCGCCAACATCTGGGGCGTGTCAAACAACACCCACGGCACCAACAGCAACCGGATCGCCCTGTTCCGCAAAGGCTGACGATACGTACCCTACACCGTCTCAAGATGGGGGTTGACCCCCACCGGCGTCACCGCGGCGCGGTCCTCTTCGCCCGTGCGGATGCGGTAGACCTGCTCCAGGGGCACCACGAAGATCTTTCCGTCGCCCACCTCGCCGGTGTGGGCGCTGCGCAGGACCGCCTTGACCGTGCGTTCCACGAAGGCGTCCGAGACGCCGATCTCCAGGCGGACCTTGTCGGACAGCTCCATCTTCACGGTGGTGCCCCGGTAGGTCTCCACCCGTTCCCCCTCACCGCCGTGGCCCTGGACCCGGCAGACGGTGAAGCCCTGCACATCCAGGCGGTAGAGGGCCTCCAGGACCTCCGTGAGCTTCTCGGGGCGGATGACGGCGATGACGAGCTTCAATGGGCACCCCCTTTGGACGGGACGAACACGACCGGGTCAACGGGGAGGGTCTCGGAGAGCAGGAGCAGGGCCCCGTCGCCGGAGGCGTAGGCCTCCTCGCCGTGCTGGCTGAAATCCAGGCCCTGGCCCTGCTCGGCGCTGGTGGCCCTGAGGGCGGCGAAGGCCGCGACCAGCTTGAGGAGCGCGTAGGTGGCGATGGCGGTGAAGCCGATGGTGGCCAGGACCGCCACTGCCTGGATCAGCAGCTGCCGGGGATTGCCGAAGAGCAGCCCGTTGACCGGGGAGCCCCAGGCCTTCTGGGCGAAGAGCCCCGTGAGCAGGGCCCCCATGATGCCCCCCAGCCCGTGGGCGGCGACCACGTCCAGGGAGTCGTCCAGACGGGTGCGGGAGCGGTAGAGGATGGCGAAGTGGCTGGGCACGGCCGCCAGGGCGCCGATGGCCAGGGCGGAGATGGGGGAGACGAAACCCGCGGCCGGGGTGATGGCCACCAGGCCCACGACGATGCCGGTGGCGCCGCCCACGGCCGTGGCCTTGCCGCTGCGGGCCAGATCCAGGCCGATCCAGACCAGGAGGGTGGCCGCGGGCGCCATGAGCGTGTTGACGAAGGCCGTCACCGCCTGGCCGTTGACCGCCAGGGCGCTGCCGCCGTTGAAACCGAACCAGCCGAACCACAGCAGGCCGGCCCCCAGGATCGCGAAGGGGACGTTGTGGGGCAGGACCGCCTGGCGGGCGTAGTCCTTGCGGGGGCCAATGAGGACGGCGGCCACCAGGGCCGCGGTGGCGGCGGTGATGTGGACCACGGTCCCCCCCGCGAAGTCGAGCGCGCCCATGCGGGCCAGCCAGCCACCACCCCAGACCCAGTGGGCCACGGTGCTGTAGACTACCAGGGACCAGAGCGTGATGAAGGCGGCGTAGGCGAGGAACCGCATGCGTTCCACCACCGCCCCGGAGATCAGGGCCGCCGTGATGATGGCGAAGGTGCCCTGGTAGCCCATGAAGAGCAGCTTGGGAATGGCGGTCCCCGCCGCGTTCTCCAGCCCCACCCCACGCAGCAGGACGCTGGAGAGATCCCCGAACAAGGTGGTCCCCGGCCCGAAGGCCAGGGTGTAGCCCAGGAGGAACCAGGCCACGCCCACGCAGCCCAGGGATACGAGGCTCATCATCATCGTGTTGAGGGCGTTCTTGGAGCGGACCAGGCCGCCGTAGAAGAAGGCCAGGGCCGGGGTCATCAACAGGACCAGGGCCGTGGCAATGAGCATCCAGACGGTATCGGCAGCGTTCACATTCCCCCCTCGGGTAAGACTGGAATGACCTTACCTTATTTATGCCATTTTTACATCTGAATTGATATTGGCTATGGCTAAATAAGCAAATTTTATATAACTTTTGCCAAAAATTAGGTAATCGCCTCGGTTGACGGGCTCGAGCTTGCCCCCGGGACAGGACGAGGCCAGACAGGGTCACCGTGCCTCCGGTCTGCACGCAGTTCGTGCCGGAGCATACAGGGGTGGTGGTGGAGGCCGCCCTGGAGGTGCCGCTGCAACTGGAGCTGCCTCCGCATGAACTGTAGTTAAATGGGTGCAAGAAAACCTGTTCTCTCTTGAAAAAAAGTATTGTCCTTGTCCATCATCAACTCGCAATACAAAGGAAACCCGATGGCCATCTGGAAACAACCCATAACCCTCGAACGCCTCACCGCCCTCAGCCGCGGCACGGCGGTGGAGCACCTGGGCATCGAGTTCCTTGAGGTTGGGGAGGACTTCATCCGGGCCCGGGTGCCGGTGGACGCGCGCACGCGCCAGCCCTACGGGATCCTCCACGGGGGGGTGAGCGTGGCGCTGGCGGAGACCCTGGGTTCCATCGGGGCGGCGCACTGCGTGCCGGAGGGGTTCAAGCCGGTGGGGCTGGAGATCAACGCGAACCACATCCGGGCCACCGCCGAGGGCTGGGTGACGGGCACGGCGCGGCCCGTCCATCTCGGGCGGACCACCCAGGTGTGGTCCATCGAGCTCGTCAACGGGGAGGGGGCGGTGACGTGCCTGTCCCGGCTGACCGTGGCGGTTCTCGCGCCCAGGGGGGTCAACGCATTGTGAAGCCGCGGTCCGCCAGGAAGGCCCGCATGTGCGGGCGGGACTCCTTGCCGACGACCGTTTTCATCTCCAGGCTCCACCAGCTCTCCCGGGTGCCGCCGGTGCGGCGGCGGTAGTAGTCCCGCGTGGTCTCGTCGTAGGCCTTGATGCCCTCCTCCATGTGTTCGCCAGGGTAGGTGTCCTCGCCCAGCACGGCGGCCAGGGGGAGGCGGGGCTTGACCTCGGGGTCCTGGTCGGGGACGCCCAGGCAGAGCCCGAACGCGGGATACACGAGCCGAGGGAGGTCCAGCAGCACGGAGACGGCCTGGGGATTGTTGCGCAGGGCGCCGATGTAGCAGATGCCCAGGCCCTGGGCCTCGGCGGCCACCACGCAGTTCTGGGCGGCCAGGGCCACGTCCACCGTGGCCAGGATGAAGTGCTCGGTCATGCCCTCGCAGAAGGTGCCGCCCTCGGCCTCGCAGGCGAGCCTGGCCCGGTGGAGGTCCGCGCAGAACACCAGGAAGGCACCGGCCGAGGCCACGTAGGACTGGCCGCCGGCGAGCTCAGCCAGGCGCTCGCGCTTGGCAGGGTCCTTCACCCGGATGACGGTGACGGCCTGGAGGTTGCTCGAGGTGGCCGCGGCCTGCCCGCAGCGGACGATATTTTGCACGACCTCGTCCGCAAGGGGTCCCGGCTTGAACTTCCGGATGGAGCGGTGGGAGAGGAGCAGGTTCTGGACATCGTTCATGAGTGGACTCCGCCCCACCATTATGCTGCACCTTGGCGGGGGCGACGTTCACCAAAGCCCTGTGCCCGCCCTGGGAGCTGTGAGCTCGCGGGTGTAGAGGGCGGCATCCTCGCCGTCGCGGTAGTACGCCTTGCGGCACCCCACGCCGACCCAGCCGTTCCTTTCGTACAGGTGCCTTGCGACCGCATTGGAAACCCGGACCTCCAGGTGGAGGGTGGTCACGCCCATGTGGGCCAGCTGCGCCATGCTGTGCTCGAGGAGCCAACGCCCGTGACCGCCCCGGCGCAGGGCGGGGTCCACGGCGATGCGCAGCAGCTCAGCCTCCTGCACGGCCTCCAGGACCCGCCAGAGGGCGAAGCCCTGCCCGGGCCCGGCCCATAGGTGTTCCGTGCCGTCCAGGGTCCCCCAGGCCTCCCCGAAGCACTGGCGGTCAAGGGCCTCGATCCAGGCGGGCAGTTCAGAGCCGGGACCCAGGTGGGTGATCACCGGGCCTGGCCCCGGCGGAGGGCTTCGGACAGATGGGCGGAGGCCTCGGGGAAGTTCACCTCGGCGTCGGTCTCCCGCAGGTAGAAGGGCACCAGGGGGGCCTCGGACTTGCCGCCGGGGAGGTCCCGGCACAGGGCCGCCAGGCCCGCGAGGGTGGCGCCCTCCTCGTCCGGAAGGTTCAGAGGCGGCTGGGCCAGGTGGGCCGAGGCCCGCTCCCGGAAGCCCGAGGGGGTCCACCAGGGGGCGGAGCCGATCCGGGCGGACAGCTCGGCCAGGGGAACCTTCAGGGCGGGGGTCTTCATCACGGGGGGTTGCGCTCCTCCGTCCCAGAGCTGCACGAACGCTTCCTGGCGCTGGCCGTCGAGGAGGAGCCACACCGGCCCCCTCTGGCCCGCCTCCCACAGGGTCCGGCCGCGCAGTTCGAAGGCCGAGAAGCCCCAGGTGGGCAGCCCGGTGAGGGCCAGGCCTTCCGCCGTGGCCACGCCGATGCGCAGGGAGGTGAAGCCGCCCGGGCCCACGCAGGCCACGACCCCCGCAAGGTCGCGGGGGGAGGCGCCGGCCTCCCCCAGGAGTTCCTGGACGGTGGGCAGGAGGGTCCCGCTGTGGCTCCGGCCCACGCCCACCTCCAGCCCCCGGGTCCAGGCCTCCGTTCCGCGCACCAGGGCGAGGTGGAGGCGTTCGGTGGTGGTGTCGAGGCCCAGGATCAAGGGGGGTCCCTTATATGAAACGGCCCCCTGGAACCGGGGGCCGTCGGGAAGAGTTGGTACGCCTAGACGTTCTTGATGACCCGGCCGGCCTGGATGCAGGAGGTGCACACGCGCAGGCGGGTGGGGACGCCGGCCACCAGGGCCCGGACGTTCTGGATGTTGGGATTCCAGCGCCGGTTGGTGATGTTGTGGGCGTGGGACACGTTGTGCCCGAACTGGGGCTTCTTACCGCAGACTTCACATTGACGGGACATGGGAACCTCACGAACACAAAAAGGTCAGAGCCAAGAGAAAGACAAGTCTATCAAGAAGCCGCCCAAAGGCAAGGCCTAAAATCCGGGCCTTGCGCCTGGAGCCCCCCGGCCCCAGGTTGGGCACCTCGGAGCGTCCCATGGAACCTGCCGTCTGGGCCCTCTCCTTCACGCTCCTGCCGTGGCCCGAGCGCCGCAAGGCCCAGGTCTGGGCCTGCCTCCAGGCCGCGGAGGCACCGCCCCTGGCTCCCGAGGAATGGGGCGAGGTGGAGGCTCTCGCCCGCGCCCTGCCCAGGCTGAGGGCCGAGGCGGAAGGCCGCGGGGCGCGCCTGGCCCTGCCCGGCGACGGGGAGGTGGACCCCCTCCTGGCGCCCCTGCCCTACCCCGTGGCCCTCTGGGTGAGGGGCACCCTGCCCCCCCCGGGGCCGGCCCTGGCCATGGTGGGAAGCCGGCAGGGCAGCAGGGCCGGTCGGGACCGCGCCCGGCGCTGGGCCCGGGAGCTCACCGCGGCGGGCATCGCCGTGCTGTCGGGGCTGGCCCGGGGCATCGATGGCGCCGCCCACGAGGGTGCCCTGGAGGCGGGCGCCACCTGGGGCGTCATGGGTTCAGGCCTGGATCATCCGTACCCGCCTGAGCATCAAGGCCTCATGGGCCGCATCGTCGCCTCCGGGGGCGGCATCATCACCCCCTTCCCCCCCGAGGCGCGCCCCCTCAAGTGGCACTTCCCCCGGCGGAACGTGATCCTGGCCGCCTGGTCGCAGGGGGTGGCTGTGATGGAAGCCCGTTATGCCTCCGGCTCCCTGGTCACCGCAAAACTTGCCCTGGACCTGGGCAAGGAGCTCTGGGCCTGCCCTGGAATGCCCGAAGACCCGCTGTACGAGGGGCCCAACCGCCTCCTCCGGGAGGGGGCCGCGAGGGCCTGTCTGGGCCCCAAAGACATAATTGACGACTTATTATTTTTGCATGGGGACTTGACAAATCACCCATTAAGGGTTCCAAATCGCAAAATTGGAGATAGCCCTTGACCAAGCTCGTGATCGTCGAAAGCCCATCAAAAGCGAAAACCATCACCAAATACCTCGGCAAGGGGTACACGGTGAAGGCCAGCGTGGGCCATATCCGTGATCTGCCCAAGAAACTGGGCGTTGATATCGAGAACGGCTTCCAGGAGGAATACGAGATCCCCCCCAGCAAGACCAAGGTGGTGTCCGATCTCAGGGCGGCCGCCAAGAACTGCTCGGGAATCTACCTCGCGACCGACCCTGACCGGGAGGGGGAGGCCATCTCGTGGCACCTCCTGGAGGCCATCAAGCCCGCCAAGTCCATTCCCGTCCACCGGGTGCTCTTCAACGAGATCACCCCCGGCGGCATCCAGAAGGCCATGGCCGCCCCCACCGTCATCAACCGCAAGCTCGTGGACGCCCAGCGGGCGCGGCGGGTCCTGGACCGGCTGGTGGGCTACAAGGTCTCCCAGGTGCTCTGGGAGAAGGTGCGCCGGGGACTCAGCGCCGGCCGGGTGCAGAGCGTGGCGGTCCGCCTCATCGTTGACCGGGAGCGGGAGATCGAGGCCTTCAACCCCGTCGAATACTGGGTCCTGAAGGGCAAGTTCGCGGCCAAGACCCCGCCGGCCTTCTGGATGAGGCTGACCCGGCTCTCGGGCTCCCCCCTCCAGCTCGGCAACAAGGAGACCAGGCGCCGCATCAGCGACGAGAAGCAGGCTCACGCCCTGCGGGACATGATCGTGGCGGCCCATTGGAAGGTCACGGGCCTGGAGACCAAGGAGAAGAAGCGCAACCCCTCGGCGCCCTTCACCACCGCCAAGCTCCAGCAGGAGGCCGCCCAGAAGCTCCGCATGAGCGTCACCCGCACCATGCAGAACGCACAGCGGCTTTACGAAGGCGTCGATTTCGGCGAGGGCCCCGTGGGCCTGATCACCTACATGAGGACCGATTCCCCCCGCCTGGCCCCCGAGGCCGTGACGGCCATCCGGGACCTCATCGCCGCCAAGTACGGCCCGGCCTACGTTCCGGCCAAGCCCCGGATCTACAAGGGCAAGGCCGCGGCCCAGGACGCCCACGAGGCCATCCGCCCCACCGACATCGCCCGCACCCCCGAGAGCCTCAAGAACCGCCTGGAGCCCGATCAGTTCCGGCTCTATGCCCTCATCTGGCGCCGCACGGTGGCCTCCCAGATGGAAGCGGCGGTCTTCGACGAGACGGTGGTGGAGGCCGAGACCAAACTCCCCAGCGGGGAGGAGGCCGCCTTCGAGGCCAAGGGCGAGATCGAGCGCTTCCCGGGCTGGCTCGCGGTCTACCGGGCCGAGCAGGAGGAGCAGAAGGCCGAGGAGATCAGCCAGGCCCCCGCCGAAGGCGAGGAGGAGGATGAATCCGTTGGCCTGCCGGCCCTCAAGGTGGGCATGCCCCTGAAGCTGGAGCATCTGGATACCGACCAGCAGTTCACCAAGCCCCCCGCGCGCTTCTCGGAAGCCACCCTGGTCAAGGAGCTCGAGGAGGACGGCATCGGCCGCCCCTCCACCTACGCCAGCATCATCGCCACCATCCAGGACCGGGACTACGTGAAAAAGCACGAAGGCCGGTTCAAGCCCACCGAGCTGGGCTGCGTGGTGACCGACCTGCTCGTGCAGGGCTTCCAGAAGCTCATGGAGCCCACCTACACCTCGGACCTGGAAGGCCAGCTGGACCGCGTGGAGGCCGGGGACATCACGTTCCTGAAGGCGATGAAGGACTTCTACGGCCCCTTCGAGAAGCTCCTGGCCCGGGCCGGCAAGGACATGCTCAACCTCAAGGTGGGCATCGAGACGGAGGCCCTGTGCAAGAAGTGCCAGGCGCCCATGCTCAAGCGGATCGGCAAGAACGGCCTCTTCCTGGGCTGTTCCCGCTACCCCGAATGCGACCACACCGAAGAGCTGGAAAAGATGGAGGAGCCCGAGGACGCCCCGGAGTGCCCGCTGTGCGGCGCCACCCCCATGGTCCTGCGCAAGGGCCAGTTCGGCCCCTTCTGGGCCTGCCCCAACTACCCCGGCTGCAAGGGCATCCGCAAGGCCGACCCCCGTGGCATCCCGGTCCCCCCCGACCAGCCCCTGGACGAAAAATGCCCCACCTGTGGCAAGAATTTCGTCAAACGCCACGGCCGCTACGGAGAGTTCGTCTGCTGCGTGGACTACCCCACCTGCAAGACCGTGAAGAAGGAGATACTGGGCGTCCCCTGTCCCAAGTGCGGCGGCGACCTGAGCCCCCGGAAGACCAAGTTCGGCAAGATCTTTTACGGCTGCACCAAGTATCCCAAGTGCGACTTCACGGCCTGGGACAAGCCCGTGCCCCGGTCCTGCCCCTCCTGCAAGGCCACCTACATGACCGAGAAGACGAGGAAACCCCGCGGCAAGGACCCCATCACGGTCCTCCTTTGTCCCGCCTGTTCCTATGAAGAGCCCTTGGGCTAGCCTCTTATTCAGGTAGACTGGTAGTCGTTCAGAGGGAAGCCTGCATGGAATTCGTGGAATGGACCGAGAAATACACCGTCGGTAATCCTCTCATCGATGCGTACCACCACATCTTCTTCCAGATGGTGGATGAGTTCCGGAAGGCCATGGCCGAGGAGGTCCCGCCCCCCATGGGCGACCGCGTCGAGTTCCTGGTGGACTACACCCTCATGCACTTCGATTCCGAGGAGCGGTGGATGGCCAAGGTCGGCTACCCCGACCTGGAGGCCCACAAGGCCGTGCACCAGAACTTCCGGGACCGCATGCTGGACCTCCAGCGGCGCTACAAGCACGAGGCCGGCTCGGTCTCGGCCGAGGAACTGCTCTACCTCGTGCAGGACTGGTTCGCCCACCACATCCTGGGGACGGACATGGAGTTCAAGGACTACGGGAAGGCTTGAAATCCCGGCCAGGGTCACTACCATTACAGTCCGCGATGGATAGGGGCATGTCATGGGACACCTGGATCGGATCACCCAACAGCCCGAAATCATGGGCGGGAAGGCCTGTATCCGGGGCATGCGGGTAACGGTCGGCATGATCGTCGGTCAGATTGGAGCAGGGGTTAGCATTGATGAAATTCTCAATGATTATCCCTACCTTGAGCGCGAGGACATCATGCAGGCCATTCGGTACGCGGCCTGGAGAGCGGAAGAGCGCGAGGTCGTGCTGGCGAGCGCATGAGGCTGCTCACCCCGACTTTCGTGCCCAAAGGCACATATCCGGTTCCTTTACCTCGGTAGACTTGGAGGCCAAGTCACCGGAGCGCCCCCATGAAGATCCTCGGCCTCGCCGCCATCCTCGCCGCCTCCTGCGCGGTCCTGCCCGCACACGCCCAGAACGCGCCCGCGGCCACTGTCTCCCAGGCCTCCATCGAGAGCGAGCTCATCGCGAAGTACGGGCCCGGCCAGGCCGAGCGGGTCAAGGTGGGGCTGGCCCAGGCGGCCCGGCTCTGGCGGGCCGAGGACGGGGGGCAGGCCGCCTTCGAGGACTTCGCCCGCACGCAGTTCGCCGGGGACGGGCCGGCCCTGGACGCGCTCTTCGGGCGGCTGGAGTTCGCCCTGGAGAGCCTGGACGGGCACCTGCTGGAGATCGGACGGGACTTCAAGTGGTACTCGGAGCTGGATCTGGGACCCATGCTGCCCGTGGACGAGCTGCTGGCGGGGTATGACCCGGGCGCCCACTTCCTGGACGACGCCTTCAAGAACAAGCTGGCCTTCGTGGTGCTGCTCAACTTCCCCATGACCACCCTCGACCAGCGCCTCGCCCAGGGCGCAGCCTGGACCAGCCGCCAGTGGGCCGAGGCGCGGCTCGTGGACCGGTTTGTCCAGCGCATCCCAGCCGAGGCGAACCTCGCCAGGGCCCAGGCGTCGGCGGACGCCGAGCGCTACATCGCGGGCTACAACATCTGGATGCACCACGTGGTGGACGCCAAGGGCGAGCGGCTCTTCCCCGTCGGCAAGCGCCTGCTCTCCCACTGGAACCTCCGGGACGAGATCAAGAGCCAGTACAGCCAGGGCGCCCCGGGCCTGCGCCGCCAGCGGCAGGTCCAGAAGGTCATGGAGCGCATCGTCACCCAGACCATCCCCGCGGTGGTGGTGGACAACCCCGGCGTCGACTGGGATCCCTTCGCCAACACGGTGAAGGCCGCCGCCGTCAAGGACTCCGACAAGACCCCTTCGCCCCTCAAGGTGGGCCCCGCCCCGGAGCCCGACACCCGCTACGCGGTCCTCCTCAAGGACTTCCAGGCCGCGCGAATGTCGGACCCTTTCTGCCCCGCGGCCCCCACCCACCTCGCCCGCACCTTCGAACAGGATCTTCAGCTGCCCGAGGCAAGGGTCCTGGCCATGCTCCAGGAGGTGTGCGCCTCCCCCCAGGTGGCCCGCGCCGCGGCCCTCATCGAGAAGCGCCTGGGTCGCAAGCTGGAACCCTTCGACGTGTGGTACAACGGCTTCCGCCCCGGCGCGGACCTGGACGAGGCCAGGCTGGACGCCATCACCCGCAGGCGGTTCCCCACCGCCGAGGCCTACAAGAAGGAGATGCCCACCCTCCTCATGGGCCTGGGGTTCACGCCCGAGAAGGCCGCCTACCTCGCCGGCAACATCGAGGTGGACCCGGCCCGGGGCTCCGGCCACGCCATGCAAGCCGCGCGCCGCGCGGACCACCCCCACCTGCGCACCCGGGTGGGCAAGGACGGCATGGACTACAAGGGCTTCAACATCGCCATCCACGAGAACGGCCACAACGTGGAGCAGACCTTCTCCCTCAACGGCGTGGACCATACCCTCATGGCCGGCGTGCCCGCCACGGCCTTCACGGAGGCCCTGGCCTTCGTGTTCCAGGACCGGGACCTGGAGCTCCTGGGCCAGCCGAAACCCAGCGCGGAGGCCCAGGCCACGGCGGTGCTGAACGAATTCTGGGGCTGCTATGAGATCGCCGGCGTGGCCATGGTGGATACCGCGGTGTGGCACTGGATGTACGGGCACCCCAACGCTCAGCCGGCAGAACTGCGGGAAGCCACCGTCGCCATCGCCAAGGACGTCTGGAACCGCTACTACGCCCCCGTGTTCGGGCAGAGGGACTGCGTCCTCCTGGGCGTCTACAGCCACATGATCAGTAGCTTCCTCTACCTTCCCAACTACCCCGTCGGCCACATGATCGCCTTCCAGATCAAGGCCCAGATGGAGAAGGCCGGCAACCTGGCCGGGGAGTTCGAGCGCATGGCCCGCCAGGGCCGGCTCACCCCCGATCTCTGGATGGTGCGCGCCACCGGCAAGCCCGTGGGACCGGGGGCCCTCCTGGAGGCCGCGGCCAAGGCGCTGGACCGCATGCGCTGAGCAGTCCACGACAAAATCCAATATTTACAGTGTTTATACCGATTCAAAATTGAATTTTGAATCGGTATTTTTTCTGGAGTCCCGAGGGGTTCCCTCGGGTCCAAAGCCTCTTGACCAGCGCAGAAATAATATCTATCTATATTGATAGCAAAATTTGTACTGATTAAAAATTGGATTTTGAATCGGTACATAAAGCGATTACCCTGAATCATGATCACGCGAGATTTGACCCCCGTTGTTGTGCAGTGCGCCGGCCAATACCCGGTCGTGACGCTTACGGGTCCCAGGCAGTCGGGCAAGACCACCCTCTGCCGAGCCGCCTTCCCGGATAAGCCCTTTGCGAGTCTTGAGCCCCTGGATACCCGGACCTTCGCTCTGAAGGACCCGAGGGGCTTTCTGGCCGGTTTCCCGGATGGCGCAATCCTGGACGAGGTCCAGCGCGTGCCGGACCTCCTGAGTTACATCCAGGACCGGGTGGATCGAGATCCCCGCCCCGGCAGGTTCATCTTGACCGGTTCCCAGCATTTCGGCTTAAGCCAAGCCATAAGCCAGACCTTGGCAGGCCGCACGGCCGTCCTGCATCTGCTCCCCCCTTCCCTTGGCGAGCTGCAGCGGTTTGCCCAGCCACCTGCGGACCTGGTCACCATGCTTCACACGGGAGCCTACCCCCGGATCCACGACCAGGGCATCCCACCGGGGCGCTGGCTGGCGGATTATCTCGCCACCTACATCCAGAGGGATGTGCGCATGGTCCTCAACGTCGGGGACCTGGAAGCGTTCACGGTCTTCCTGCGCCTCTGCGCGGGCTCCACGGCCCAGGAGCTGAACCTCAACCGCCTGGGCGGAGACGCCGGCATCTCCCAGCCCACCGCCAAAGCCTGGCTCTCGGTGCTCGAAACCAGCTTCCTATGCTTCCACGTGCCCCCCTGGCACGCCAACCTCCGCAAGCGGCTCGTCAAGGCGCCCAAGCTCCACTTCTTCGATTCGGGACTCGTCTGCCACCTCCTCGGCATCCAGTCGCCCCAGCAGCTGCAGAACCATCCCGCCCGGGGCGCGATCTTCGAGTCCTGGGTGGCCTCGGAATTGTACAAACAGCGCTTCCACCGTGGTCTCCAGCCCAGCGGCCATCACTACCGTGAGGTCTCGGGGCTGGAGGTGGACTTCCTGGTCCAGGATGGGCCGACGCTGCTGCTGGTCGAGGCAAAATCGGGCCAGACGGTGGACCCGACCTTCCTCACCCCGGTCCTTGAGGCCAAGGCGAGCCTTGAGCCGGTCCAACCCGGACTCGCCTTCGACCCTGCCCTGGTGTACGGCGGTGAGGAGCCTCACCTTCGCCAAGGCGTCAGGGTCATCCCCTGGCGGAGCATCGAGGCTCTCGCTCCACCGTCCTGAACGGCAAGGTTCAATTCTTGTACCACTCCGCGGCGCAGGCCGCCTTGATCAGCTGGCTGTTCCCGGGCTGGTCGATCCAGTAGCTGGCGAAGGCCTTCCCCAGCCGCTGGCCGGCCGTCACGTCGCTGGGGTAGTGGAGCCCGACCGTGACGCGGTCGTTGCCGAGCTGATTGCCCCGCGCCTCGATGGCCGCCCGGTTGGAGCCCTGGAACTGGGCGATGATCTGGGCGTAGAGGGCGCCCACCGTGGCGTGGGTGCTGGGGTAGCTCAGGCTGGGGTCCGCGGGGAGGGCGGGGGTCAGCCTCGGGTCGGCGACGTAGGGCCGGGGCCGGGCGTAGATGGCCTGGAGGGAGGTGAGGACCGGCTGCAGATCCTGCTGGGCCTGGACCAGGAGGGCCTCGGTCATGGGGAAGTCGGCCAGCTCGATGCCTCCGCCGCGGTTGCTGCCTAACGCGTGGGTCGAGGTGAGCACGTCGGCCCAGCAGCCGAAGGTGAGGTGGCTTTCCGCGACGGCCTGGGACACCTGGTCCGGAGTGCGGACCTGCTGGAGCCAGGTCAGGACGGCCAGCTCGCCCTGCCCCTCCCCGGTGCCCAGACCGGGGTAGAGACCGACCACGGCTAGCCAGTCGGGTTCAACGGGGACGGCTGCGGACGCGGGCGCGGGCTGGGCCGCGGGAAGGGCGGTGGCGCAGGCCAGGGCAAGGGCGACAAAGGAACTTCGGTTCAAAAGTTTCACGATGGTCCTCCTTGAAAGAGGAGCAAGTCTCCCACCGGAGGCGGGTGCAATGCACCTAAATTTTGTTATTATTAATACTTATAAACACTTGTTAGTATTGCTTCATTCAGGGCGGCCGGGGGTGCCGGGAACGCCAGCTCCTCGTAGTATTCGCACCGGTCGATCAGGTCCCCGAGGATCGCGCCAAAGGCGGCCCAGCCTACCGGCAGGAACAGAGGGCCGATGAAACCGGTGGCCACCCGGACCAGGCTCAGGGCGGGGCGGATGCTCCTGCCCTTGCGTGCGAAATACGCCTTCCGGAAGCCGTACAGCGCCAGCTTGAGTCCCCCGGCCGTCACGGCCAGGGGCCACCACCGGGCCAGGATCCCGGCCAGGTAGAGCCCGTTCAGGAGGGCGTGGGCGCTGTGGAGGTTATAGGGGGGCACCTTCACCGCCACCTGGTACACCCGGTCCACCGCGAACAGCGTCGCGAACCCCGCGGCCGCCGCGCTCCACGCGGGAAGGAGGCCCGCGAAGACGGCCGCGCACAGTACCACGAAGGCCGCGGCCAGCGCGATCTCCCGGCTCAGCCAGGACGTCCGCAGGTTCAGCACGGCCCGCCAGGCCCGTCCCGGCCGGCCCAGGTGGAGCGCGCTCAAGGCCATGGCGGCGGCCAGGGCCCCCAGGAGCGCCCAGGGGTGGCCCCAGGGGCCGCCCGCGGCCACGCGCCCGGTCACCGCGGCCAGGAGCGTCGTGAAGGCCACCAGGGTCCATTCCCCCCGCAGGGTGATGCGCGGCTCCGGCACGAACAGCAGGGACGCCAGGGCCCGGGCCACGGCGCTCGCCTCGGGCGGCGCGGTGAGGGCCGGCGGGGCCGGTCGTCCCTGGAAGCGGATGCCCGGCTCCAGGGCCCAGCCGTGGAAGCCGGCCTGGGACGGCTGCGCTCCGGCCGCCCGGGGCTCCACCCTCAGGGCATACACGGGACAGCGGGCGACGCAGGCCGGCTCAAGGCCCCGTTCAAGCCGCGGCCGGCAGAAGGTGCATTTCTCCACCGTGCCCTTGACGGAAGCGTAGTGCGGCGCGTCGTGGGGGCAGGCCCAGGTGCAGTAGCGGCAGCCCATGCAGGCCTCGGGCCGGAGGGTCACAGCGCCCGTGGCGGCGTCCCGGGTGTAGGCCCCGGCGGGACAGTGCTCGAGGCAGGCCGGATGGGCGCAGTGGTGGCAGGCCAGGGACAGGTGGAAGACGGGCAGGTCCGGGTGGCGGTGGCCGTTGAAGGTGTGGACCTTCCGCCAGGGCAGCGTCTGGGTGGTACGGTTCTCCATCCAGCAGCCCAGGACGCAGGCCTGGCAGCCGGTGCAGAGCTCCGTGTCGAGGACGAAGCGGGGGGCGGTCACGGCGCCTTCTCCACGTCCACGGCGTTGTCGTGGAAGGCCGCGCCGTGGCCCAGGTCCGTCTCCCGTCCCAGGGACAGGAGGTTCACCGAGCCGCCGTGGGCGGCGCCGTAGCCGTTGAAGGCCACCACGCAGCCCTTGCGCAGGCTCAGGTCGAGGTGGGCGGGCAGGAACAGCTCGCCCCGGCCGTTGTGGACCCGGACCCGGTCGCCCTGGCGGATGCCCCTGGCCTCGGCGTCCTCCGGCCCCAGGTGGAGCCGGGGCCCCGGATCCAGGCCCCTTATGACGTCGAGGTCGATGAACTGGCTGTGGATGCTGTTCTTGTGGTTGGGCGTGAGAAGGATGAGGGGAAATTCCTTGCTGGGGCCCTCCAGGGGTTCGGCATAGGCGGGGAGGGCGTCCACCCCCCAGCGCCGCGCCGCCTCCTCCGAGAGCAGCTCGATCCGGCCCGACGGGGTGGGGAAGCGCAGGGCCTGGTAGGCCACCTCCTCCGCCCCGGGCGCGAGGACCGGTCCTTCCCGGAGGCGGTCCAGGGTCAGGCCGGGAAAGCGGCTGAGCCGGGCCTCCAGCCAGGCCTCCTCGCCGCCGGGGGGCACGAGCCCCTCGGTGGACAGGCCCATGCGCTGGGCCAGAGCCCAGTAGACCTCCGTCTCCGGCTTCACGCCGGGGGGCGGCTCCACCAGCTTCGGGCGGAGCTGCAGGTAGGGATGCCAGTAGGCCCCGATGACATCGGTCTGCTCGAACAGGCTCTTGGAGGGCAGCACCAGGTCGGCCTCCAGGGCCGTGTCCGTGAGCCGCTCGTCCACCACGATCCGGAAGTCCAGGGCCCGGAACGCCGCCCGGACGCGGCTTGTGTCGGGGTTCTGGGCCAGGGGGTTGCCCCGCTCCACCCAGGCCGCCTTCAGGGGCGGGTCCGCCTGGGCGGCCATGTCCATTCCCAGCCGCGCGGTGGAGACCGCGACCCGCATGACGCCGTCGGGGACCTCGGGCGGGTAGAAGTCCAAGGGGTCCTTCACCGCGCTGAACACGTCCGTCTGGAGGTTGGCGTAGACCCAGCCGGCCCCGGGCCGGCCCAGGTTCCCGGTGAGGGCCAGGAGGGCGAGGATCGCCCGCATGGTCTGGCCGGCGTTGGTGTAGCGCTGCATGCCGAAGCCCGCGCAGATGGTCAGGGGCTTGAGGGTGCCCAGCTCCCGGGCCAGGGCCTCCACCTGCTCCGCGGACACGCCGGTGACCTCCGCGCAGCGGGCCGGGGTCCAGGGGGCGAGACTTCGGGCATACGCATCGAAACCCAGCACGTGGGCCTCGATGAAGGGGCGGTCCACGAGACCGTCCCGCACCAGCACGTGGGCCAGCCCCAGGGCCAGGGCGCCGTCGGTACCGGGGCGGGGCTGCACGAGGAGACTGGCCCTTTCGGCGGTCTGGGTGCGCCGGGGGTCGATGACCACCAGGCGCCCGCCCCGGGCCAGGCTCTCGTCCACGAACCGCATCTGGTGGATATTGGTCTCGGCCGCATTCTTCCCCCACAGCACGATGAGGGCGGCCCTGGCCAGGTCCCAGGGTGCGTTGTGGCGGTTGTCGCCCAGGGTGAGCCGGGTGGCCTCCAGCCCTGCGGGCCAGCACAGGTCACCATAGGTGGTGGTGCAGCCCCCGAAGCGGCGCCAGAAGGTGGCCCCCGCGCCGTTGAGGAGGCCCTTGGTGCCGCTGCCGGCGTAGTACAGCACCGCCTGGGGACCCAGGCGCCTGCGGAGCTCCAGGAAACGTTCGGCCATGAGGTCCAGGGCCTGCTCCCAGGGGATGGCCCGGAAGCCCCGGTCCCCGTTCCGGAGCATGGGCGCCACCAGCCTGGCGGCCGGTTCCACCCGCTCCAGGTAGCTGAGCCCCTTGAGGCAGGGGCCCCCCGGCGTGGCCAGGTTGCCGGGGTGGGCATCGAGGGCCGTCACCTTGCCGGCCTCCACCGTGACCCGGAGACTGCAGGTGCTGTAACAGTTTCGAGGGCAGGCTGACGTGAAGACGGGCATCCGGGCTCGCTTGATGTTTCCCATCGCCGGACAATTCCGGCAAACTAGGGGGATGATGAAATCGTACTATGCCGGCCAGGAAGTTGATGCCCCCTGCGGGAGATGCAAAGGGGAAACCCGTCACATGATCCTGTCCATCACGGACGGGGTTCCGGAAAAGCTGATCTGCTCGACCTGCAAATCCGTCCACAAGTTCCGTGCCGAAAGGCCCGTGGCCCCCGCGCGCCCCCCCCGCCCCACCGCCGCCGCGCGCACCACCTCCACCCGCGCCGCCTCGCCCTCCCGGTTCCAGGAACTCATGCTCGAAGAGCACGCCGGCACCACCGCCAAGCCCTACGCCGTCTCCAACCGCTGGGACGAGGGCATGTGGATGGACCACCCCAGCTTCGGGCTGGGCCGGGTGCAAAAGCGCCTGGGCCGCAAGGTGGACGTGCTGTTCAGGGACGGGCTGAAGACGCTGGTAAGCGCCTAGCGCCGGATCTCGAAGGGGTGCGGCAGCAGCTCCCCCCCCTCGCCCAGGCTCCAGTCCAGCCGCGAGACCCGCCCGTGCGTCGGCCCCCGCTCCAGCGCCTCCTTGAGGGCCTCCAGGCGGGAGAAGTCGCCCGCTGCCTCCCCGGAGACGGTGCCCTCCGGATCGTTGCGCACCCAGCCCGCGAGGTCCAGGGCGTGGGCCTCGTTCAGGACGAACCACCGGAAGCCCACCCCCTGGACGCGTCCATGGGCACGGAACCCGGCTTTCACGGGAGTTGCCCGTTGAAGGTGCTCTCGAAGTCCCTGCCCCGTCCCATGACCTCGGGGCAGGCCAGGTCCAGCCGCAGGGGCGTGACGCTCACGTAGCCGCTCAGCACGGCGTCCGCGTCGCTGCCGGGGCCGCGGGCGTAAGTGGGGCCCATCTCGCCGCCGATCCAGAAGTAGGGGGTCTTGCGTGGGTCCACCCGTTCCTCCACGAGGTCGTGGTACTTGCGGGTGTCCTGCCCGGCCAGGCGGAAGCCCAGGGGTTCCCCCTTGGGGAGGTTCACGTTCCAGATGCGGTTGGCGGGCAGGTCCATGGCCTCCCAGCGCTCCAGGAAGCGCCCCACCCAGGTTTCCGCCACCGCCAGGTCCCCGGCGGGGTCGATGGAGAAGGCCGCGGACCGTGCCCCCTGCTGGCAGCCCTCGAAGGCCGCCCCCACGGTGCCCGAATAGAAGACGTCCTCCCCCAGGTTGAAACCGTGGTTGATGCCCGACAGGACCCAGTCCGGATCGCGCTTGAGCACCGCCCGGATCCCCACCAGGACGCAGTCCACGGGCGTGCCCGTGCAGGCGTAGCGGTCCTCCCCCAGGTCGTGGAGGCGCAGGATGTCGTTCAGGCTCATGGCCGAGGACACCGCCGACCGGTTCCGGTCCGGCGCCACCGCCACCACGCGCCCGAAACGCGAGGCCACCCGCATCAAGGTTGCCAAGCCAGGGGCCCAGCAGCCGTCATCGTTCGTTACGAGAATCAGTCGGTCCGTCATGGTGGCAGTGTACCCCGGGAGAAGAGAACTTGACCCTGCCCAGGTTCCGTACTACAATCGTAGATTCACACACGGCGCGTGGCGCAGCCTGGTAGCGCACTACCTTGGGGTGGTAGGGGTCGGAAGTTCGAATCTTCTCGCGCCGACCAATGCAATGAAAAGAGGGCGGACCCCCCAGTCCGCCCTCGCTTTTTGTCGGGGAGGAGATTCGGACTTCCGATCGGCAAGGGCCCCCAGGTAGGAAAAGTGGAGCACGCCTGCGTGCGGAGCGGTCCGGCGCAGCCGGATTTCCGTGGGGAGCCCTTGCCGCGGGGTGGAACCGAAGTTCGAATCTTCTCGCGCCGACCAAAGCAGTAAAGAAGGGGCGGAACTTAACGGTTCCGCCCTTTCCGCGTTCGTGGCTCAGGTTCATTGCTTCGGCTGCACCCTCTAGGCCGGCAGTCTAAGGTCGGTCCGAACTGCGGGTGGGGCCATCCATGCTGGCCCGGAGGGCCTCCGTTTCAGCGTCCTGGAAAACGATGGCGTAGCAACCGATGTAGAGACGGTCTCCGAACACCAGGGGGGAGGTTCCCGTCAGGGCGCTCGCGTTCAGTCGCGTGCCGTTGCGCCCTTCGTTCCTGACCGTCCAGCCTCCCGCCATGGGCACCACGTGGGCGTGTCGGTGGGAAACCTCATCGTCATGCAAGGATACGAGGCAGTCGTTGCCCCGCCCGATCCAAAAGGCTTCAGGCTTCACTTGGACCTGGAACAGGAGGTCCGCGTTCAGGTATATATCCAGCCTAGGCATCGGCCTCTCCCATGGCGAGGGAATCTATAGCACTGTATCGCCTTGTGCCGAATAGAACCAACAGGATTGATAGCGCGGTTCCCCGTCCTCGGCCGTGAACACCTGGTGGTGGATTTCCTGGATCCCTTTGCCGACCATGGCCAGGCGGACCCGGTCGTAATCCAGGCCGCGCTGGTCGTAATACCAGAAAAAGGACCAGCCGCCCGCCGGAAAGGGGCGCAGGATGGCATGGAATTCATGTACCCCGTTCACCAGGCGCCCCTCGACCTTGACCGGCATCATGCCCAGGTCCCAGAGCCGCTTCATGTCGGGTCCGAACCGCGCGCCTGGAAGCCAGGGGGAGAAAGCCTCCTCCCGCCTGAGCCGCGGGTCACTGGGCCGATCGGCCACCGACTGAGGGGACGCTCCTGGGGGGGGGGCGGCTGGCACGTTCGGGCCAGCTTGGTCCTGGACGGGCAAAGGACCCCTGTCAGGTTCGGGCGGGGCCTTGGTGGCGGGCGGATTCGGCATGACACGGTCCAAGGCGGGCTCTGGACCCGCGCCGGAACCGGGCCGGCCGTGGCGCTCCCGAAGGCTCCAGCCGACACCCGCCAGGACCACCAGGCCCAGGGTCGCTCCCAGCATGGGGATCCAGCTTCTGCGGACCGGGGTTGGGACAGGTGGCGGCAGCGAGGCCGTGGCGGTGCCTGGACAGGGGATGGCCACGGCTGTTGCGTCCGGGGGCAGGATCGGCCCCCTCCAGGCGGGGTCCCTGGCCGCGCGGAGCGCAACGGCCATGCTCTGGGCCGATGGGAAGCGCTGCTCAGGGTCTTTGGCCATTGCGCACGCCAGCAGGTCCGCGGTAGCCGGACTGATATCCCGCATGAGGCTGGCGGGAAGGGTCCGCGGGGCTTCATGGACGGTCTGGTAGAGGAGGGAAGTGGTTGTTTCCGCTTCGAAGGGGCGGCGGCCAGCGAGGGCTTGGTAAAGGATCACGCCGACCGAATAGAGGTCGGAACGAAAATCCGGACGGCCTGTTTGAATATATTCCGGGGCCATATAGCCCATGGTTCCCAGGAGCGTATTGGTGGCCGTGAGTTCGCTTCCCTGGAGCCAGGCGATTCCGAAATCCAGAAGCTTGGCCCGAAGTTGGCCGGGCTCGGCGGCCAGGCGGATATTGGATGGTTTGATATCCCGGTGCAGGATCCCGGCACGATGGGCCACCGCCAACCCGTCGCAGACCTGGGCCAGGAGTTCCAGGACGACCCGGGGCGAGAGGGACCGCTCCGCCAAGGCGGCGGCCAAGTCCTGGCCAGCCACATATTCCATCACCAGGAAGAGGCGGCCATGCTCTTCACCAAAATCATGGATCGTGACGAGGTTGGGGTGGCTGAGCCGGCCAGCCGCCTGAGCCTCACGGAAGAACCTGTCCCGGGCTTCGGGGGTGAGGGCCAGGGCTGGATGCAGCGTCTTGATCGCCACATTGCGGTTGATGACCGGATCCCGGGCCAGGAAAACTTCGCCCATGGCCCCCTGCCCGAGCATATTAATTATTTCGAACTTGCCAAGGGTTTGCAGCATGGAGTTCTCAGGCGAAAGAACCGGTTGCGGCGGGCTGGGTCCTTGCTCCGGATGGAATGACAAGGCTGCTAAAATGTCAACTGGAAATCCGTCCAGCAGTTATTCAGGCGCATTGTTTGGGGTCAGCCATGCGGGATCGAGGCGTTTCGGTTTGCGTTGCCCTGCTGATGCTCATGGCCTGCAGCCGTCCCATGCTCGCTCCGCCGGTCCAACGGTCGCAAGAGTTCTCTGCCCCGGCGCCTCTCACGGAGCGCCTGATGGATGTTCAACTGGACGATCTTGCGGCCCAGGTTGCGGCTGCCTTGTCAGGCACACGCAAAACATCCCTTGCGGTCATCGCCTTCTCCAATCTGGACGGGACCGTGACGGAACTCGGCCAGCTGGTGTCGGAAGAACTTCTCACACGGCTCGTTCAGACCAGGCAATTCAAGGTCGTCGAAAGGAAGATGCTCAACCAGATCCTCCGGGAGCAGAAACTCCAGGCCTCCGGCTTGATCGACGAGGAATCAATCAAGAAATTGGGGAAAATTCTCGGCATCGAAGCCATCCTCTCGGGCACGGTTTCCGATCTCGGTGCGACCCTCAAAATCAACGCGAGACTGGTCAATGCGGAAACAGGCATCATCTTCGGCGCGGGGTCGGTGAGCGTCACCAGCAATGGCGCCATGCGCAACCTGGCAGCCACTGAGGTCAGGATGGAGGGCCCGGATGCACCCGTGGCACCGGCTGCCACGCCCGGCACGAGTCAGGGGGAAACCAGAGGGGTGGTGGGCACTCAGGGCGAGTCCACGCCCTGGATGAACGCCACCCCGTTCGGCCATGAAATGCAGAAACAATGGGACTTTGGCTATTACCCTGCTCGGGTGGATGGTCGCATGCGCAACGGCGTGCCTGAGTTCCGGGCCAGCTTGAGGCCCTTTCCCAGGCAACCATTCGGCTTCTTCTACTGGTTCGGGATTGGCAGGGATGCCTATGATCAGCATCGTGCAGACCTGCTGGCCAAGGGCTTCCAGGAAATCCATCATCAGACTTTTCAGGCCGCAGACGGGGCACCCTGCTTCCAAACCTGTTGGATGAGCCTACCCGGAGAATGAGCCGGCCTACGTGCCTGGTGGCGGCAGGCCTTTCACCTGGGCCAGAACCTCCTGCCGTTTGGCTGCCAGGGCAGACCGTTCGTGGGGGTTGGCAATCAAGCCGACGGCTCCGAACGTGCAGGGCTATCACATCACCCTTGACTGGAGTTCCCACATTTCCCCCCGGTACCTCCGCCGGCGCGGCCGGCGGAGGTTAAAGATGGGCCCAGGGGAGACGAGGGGGCCCTGTTGGCACGCCTTGGCTCCGATCATTGGCGTGGAGCATGGAAGGGTTGGCCCTCATCGGGGGCCTGAGGCTTCGAGTCCAGTGGTCGGCGGCACCGGTCGGCGCCGACGTTGAATGGTAAGTGGCTTCATCCACCATGGGTGCATACCACCAAGACTTCTTACGCGAGGGGATCAAGCTAAAGTCGGCGCCAACAGGTAACAACCACCCTTACTCGAAGCCTCAGGTCTCCCAGGAGGGATAGGCCCTCCATGCTTCTCCCCCTACCTCGGAGCCAAGGTGTGCGAACGTGGCCCCATCGTCCCCACCCCGGCCATCTTTAACCGACGCCGGCTGCGCCGGCGGAGGAAACGGGGGGCAAGTCTGGGACCTCAGGGATTGGTGATGCGATCGCCCTGGGCTTGAGGCTGGCCGGGGGGACCGATCCACGGCATGATGGAAGGATTGGCCTGGAGTCCCCGTGGAAGCCCCCCTCGCAGAAATCCGACACCTGAAGGCGCACATCGGTGAGACCGTCACCCTGCGGGGCTGGGTGCGCAACGCCCGCACCAGCAAGACCCGGTTCATCGACCTGAGGGACGGCTCCGGCTTCGTCCAGTGCGTGGTGGGCGCCGCCGAGGCCGACCCCGCCAGCTACGAGCTCGCCGGCAAGCTCACCCAGGAGGCCGCCGTCATCCTCTCGGGCAAGGTCCAGCAGCACCCCCGGACCGGGGAGCCCGAGATCCTGGTGGCCAGCCTCACCCTGGTGGGCGACAGCGTGGACTACCCGATCACCCCCAAGGAGCACGGCACGGCCTTTCTCATGGAGAACCGCCACCTGTGGCTGCGCAGCAAGCGCCAGTGGGCCATCCTGCGGGTCCGCCACACCATCGCCAAGGCCATCCGCGACTTCTTCGACGGCGACGGCTTCACCCTCCTGGACGCCCCCATCCTCACCCCCAGCGCCTGCGAAGGCACCTCCTCCCTCTTCGGCACGCCGTACTTCGACGAGGGCACGGCCTACCTGAGCCAGTCCGGCCAGCTCTACCAGGAGCCGGGCCTGGCAGCCTTCGGCAAGACCTACTGCTTCGGCCCCACCTTCCGGGCCGAGAAGAGCAAGACCCGCCGCCACCTCACGGAGTTCTGGATGGTGGAGCCCGAAGTGGCCTTCGCCCACCTGGACGACGTGATGGTCCTGGGCGAGCGCCTGACCAAGTTCATCATCCAGCGGGTCCTGGAAGGCCGCCGCGAGGAGCTGGCCATCCTGGAGCGCGACCTGGCCCCGCTGGAGACGGCCCTGAACGGCACCTTCGACCGCATGACCTACACCGAGGCCGTGGACCGGCTCAAGGAGCTGGGCAGCGACATCGTCTGGGGCGAGGATTTCGGCAACGACGACGAGACCATCCTCATGAACGCCACCGACCGCCCCCTCTGGGTCCACCGCTTCCCCAAGTCCTTCAAGGCCTTCTACATGGAACCCGATCCCCTGGACGCGAAGCTGGCCCTGGGCGCCGATCTCCTGGCCCCCGAAGGCTACGGCGAAGTCATCGGCGGCGGCGAACGGGCCTCCAGCCTGCAGTACCTCCTCGACCAGATCGCCAAGGAGGGCCTGGACCGCGCCGACTACGAGTGGTACCTGGACGTGCGCAAGTACGGCAGCGTCCCCCACGCCGGCTTCGGCCTGGGCCTGGAGCGGGCCGTGGCCTGGATCTGCAAGCTCCCCCATGTGCGGGAGACGGCGCCCTATCCCCGCATGCTGGGCACCATCCGGCCGTAGGTCAGAGCTGCATCACCACCCCGGGCAGCTTCTGCAGAGCCGCCCGCAGGGGCGCTTCGGCGCGCTCGTGGGGCAGCGTCACCCAGAAGGTGAAGCTGGTGTAGGCGCCCTTCTGGTTGGAGGTGGGGGGGCGGTCGGCCTCCGGCTGGGGGCCCAGATGTTCGTGGATGAGGGCGGCCATGGCGGCGGGGTCCATCTCGGCGCCTCGGCCGATGATCTTGAGGGGGACCCTCTGGGGGTAGTCCGGGGCGGGGGTCGGGGCGGCGTCCATCCTGGCAGTATAGCCTCAGGGCCTGGGGGCCTTGTCGGCCTTGCGGGCGGGCTTGGCGGGCGCCGGGGCGCCGGGCTCCTCGAAGAACCCCACCAGGAGGAGGTTCAGTTCCACCTCCTTCCGGAGGCTGATCTTGGCGGCCACGCTGTCGGCCCCGATACCGAAGGCCAGCCGGTCAAGGGGCAGGGTCGCCCGGTAGGACCAGGTGGCCTTGCCGGCTCCGTTCATGCCCTCCGCGGCCTGGAAGACCAGGTCCAGGTCCCGGCTCTGGCCGTGCATGGCCAAGGTCCCGTGGACCTTGACCGTGTCTCCGGTCCGCTCCACCTGGGTGCCGGTGAACGTGATCCTCGGAAAGGCGCCGACATCGAAGAAATCCGCGGTGCGCAGATGCTCGTCCCGGCCCTTGATGGCCGTATTGATGGAGCGGGCCTCGATCTCCACCCGGACCTTCGCGCCGGCGGGGGCGGCGGGGTCCCCCTGGATCTCGACCTTGTAGGTGTCGAAACGGCCCGGGACGTCGAACAGCAGGGTGGAGGCCTTGAAGCCGATGACGGTGTGGTTCGCGTCCACCCGGAAGACCTTCGCCCCCGGGTCGGCGCCCAGGTTCAGGGCGGCCGCGAAGAGGGCGGACAGGACGGACAGGACCTTCACGGCGGCTCGTGGACGCATGGGTTTCTCCCGGTGACACTCCTTGGGTGCGCGCGCCCGGCCGGTTGTGACGTGGGAATCCTTCCTACTCCTCGCCGGTGAGCACTTCCCGGGGCTTGCCCGCGCCCCGGTCCCCGCCGATGATGCCTTCGTCCTCCATGCGGTCGATGATTCGGGCCGCCCGGCCGTAGCCGATGTTCAGCTTGCGCTGGAGGAGGCTCGTGGAGGCCTTGCGTTCGCGCTTGACCACGGCCACGGCCCGCTCGTAGATGTCGTCGCCAGCCGCGACGAGCTCCTCCGTGGCGCCGCCGCTCTCGTCGTCGGTCTCCATGGCCGAGAGCAGGCCGTGGTTGTAGTCGGGCTTGCCCCGCTCCTTGAGCCACTCCACCAGGCGCAGGGTCTCCTCCTCGGTGAGCAGGGGCGCGTGGATCCGCTTGGGCCGCGCGCTGCCCGGGGCCAGGAAGAGGGCGTCGCCCTTGCCCAGGAGCTGCTCCCCGCCGCCGGAATCCAGGATGGTGCGGCTGTCGATCTTGGTGTTCACGCGGTAGCTGAGGCGGCAGGGCAGATTGGCCTTGATCACGCCCGTGACGATGTCCACGGAGGGGCGCTGGGTCGCGAGGATCAGGTGGATGCCCACGGCCCGTGCCTTCTGGGCGATGCGGGCGATGCTCTCCTCCACGTCGGCGCGGCAGACCATCATCAGGTCGGCCAGCTCGTCGATGATCACCACCACGTACGGCAGCGGTTCGAGCACCGAGGGGCGCTCCGGCCAGCGGGGGTTGGGGGTCCGGTCGCTGAGGTCGATCTCGCCGCCGGCGTCCATGACCTTGGCGTTGAAGCCTTCGAGGTTGCGGACACTGAGCAGGGCCAGCCGCTTGTAGCGGTCCTCCATCTGGGCGACCACCCACTTCAGGACCCGGCCGGCCTCCTTCATGTCGGTGACCACCGGGGCCCAGAGGTGGGGGATGTCCTCGTAGATGCCCAGCTCCACCATCTTGGGATCCACGAGGATGAGCTTGACCTCGTGGGGCAGCGCCCTCAGCAGGAGGGAGCAGATCATGGCGTTGACCCCCACGCTCTTGCCGCTGCCCGTGGAGCCGCCGATGAGGAGGTGGGGCATCTTGGCCAGGTCGGCCACCACGGGGTGGCCCGCCATGTCCTTGCCCAGGGCCAGGGTCAGCAGGCTGCGCGCGTCCTTCTGGGAGGGATCCCGGAAGGCGGGGCTGTCCACCACTTCCCGGAAGCTGATGATCTCCCGCTTGCGGTTGGGCACCTCGATGCCCACCAGGTTCCGGCCCGGGATGCGGTCGATGCGGACCTTCTCCGCCTGGAGCCCCAGGGCCAGGTCCTCCTCCATGCTGAGCACCTTGGCCACGGGCACGCCGGGGTCCGGCTGGAACTCGTAGACCGTCACCACCGGCCCCGGCTGCAGGCCGGACACGGTGCCCTTGACCTTGAACTCGGTGAACTTGGCCTGCACCAGATCCCGCACGGCCTCCAGGAGGGCCATGTCCTGGCGCTCCTCGGCCCGCGGCGGATCGAAGAGGCGCCGGGGGGGCAGCTCCAGGCGGTCCACGATACCCGGGTATTCCGGGAGGGTCTCCCGGTATTCCTTGGCCTTGGGCTTCTCGGCCTTGGCGCCGCCGGCGCGCAGGACCGGGGCGGCCATCGGGCCGGGCGTGGGGGGGAGGGGGTGGCCGCCCGTGGCCGGCAGGAGGTAGCCGGGGGTGGGGGGAAGGATATAGCCGGGGGTGGGCGGCAGGGGATGGGCCGGAGTGGGCTCCGTGAGCCCCAGGGGCTGCTGCTCCATGACCCTCCCATAGGCGTCCTTTTCAACCTTCGGGAGGACCAGGGGCGTTTTAGGGGTGGGCGGCGGCGGCAGGTTGCGCAGAAGCAGGGGCGGTGGGAGGGCTTCGGAGGGGGTGGCGTAGCGCAAGGGGACCAGGTAGGCGGCCCGGGCGGACTGGGCGGACTGGGACGCGCCCTCGGCATCCAGGTTGAGGGACTGGATGACGGGGAGGTCCAGGTCCAGCTCCTGTCCGCGGTTGGCCTTGCGGTAGGTGGCGGCCTCCCGCTCGGCCCGGTTCAAGGCCTGGATGCTCTCCTCCTCCCGCTCCTGCCGCTCGGCGTCCATGTGGATCTCAAGGAGATCCTGGGCATCCAGGTCGGGCAGGTCCCGCTGGGGGGCGATCCTCTTGAAAGGTCGCTTGAGCATGGTGAGGAAGCTTTGGGCGCCCTTGGCGGGCAGGGGCTTGAAGCGCTGGGCCCCCTTGCCGAACCACCGGGCCAGGGTGTTGCCCAGGCCCCGGGCGAGGGCCGGGGCCAGGAGCGTCAGCGCCAGGGCAACCAGGAGGCCCAGCACCAGGGGCGTCCCGACGGGACCCAGGAGCTTGCGGCAGTGGGGCCAGAGGGTGCGGCCGAACCACCCGCCCCACCTCAGTTCGAGCACCTGCCCCGCCTCCCCGTGCCAGAGGCGCGGCCCCAGCCCACCCAGGAAGGTCCAGACCGAGAAGGCCAGGACCGCCCAGGCCACCCGGCGTGGCCACAGGATCTTGCCCGAGGGAAAGCATTCCCAGAGGATGTAGAACGGGAAGAGCCAGGCGCCCATGCCCAGGAGGGTCTGCAGGGTGCCCGCCACCAGGGCGCCGAAGGTGCCGCAGAGGTTGTGGATGGTGGCCTCCACGCCGCCCTGGGAAAAGGGATGGGGATCCAGGGGATGGTAGCTCTGGAGGGAGAGGAGCATCACCAGCGCGAAGGCCCCTGCCAACACCCTGAGCAGGATCCTGCCCATTCCTTTCACGCGTCCTCCATCTATGGCTCCACTCTAGCACTGACGCTAGCGCAGGAGCGCCACGCGCCGCACCGGTTCCCACCTCGGTTTGCCCAGGCCCTTGACGTATTCGCTGACCTGGACGAAGTGCCAGCCATCCGCGAGGGCCCGGTCCAGGAAGGGGCCCAGCACCTGCGCGGGCCGGTCCCCGCTGGGGCGTTCCGAGCCCAGGTGCATGAGCACGATGAGACCGTCGCCGTCCTGCTTTTCCATGCGGACCCTCAGCTTGTCCAGGATGGCGTTGCCGGTGCGGTAGAGCCGGCGCTCCTTGGTGGTGGCCCAGTCCAGGGTGTCGGCCCCCTCGCTCCAGCCCACATGGCGGTACCCCAGTTCCTCGGCCCACTTGCGGATTTCCGGGGTGTGCTCGCCGAAGGGCGCGCGCCAGTAGGGCGAGAAGGGATGGCCCAGCAGCTTGAGCAGCGCCCGGTCGGCTTCCAGGAGCTCCTCCTGGACCTTCTCCCGGGTCCACCGGGGGTCCCGGCGCATGCCGGGGGCGAAGTGGGGGTGGTTGAGGGTGTGGTTGCCCAGCTCGTGCCCTTCCCGGTCCATGCGCCGGACCAGGTCCGGGTATTTGCGGATGAAATCGCCCGTGAGGAAGATCGTGGTCCGGATCCCGTGGCTCTTGAGGGCGTCCAGCACGTCCACCGCCACCTCCGAGGTGGAGCCGCCGTCGAAGGTCATGCAGATCCGTTTCTCCCCCTTGGGCCCGCGGAGGATGTTCAGGCCCTCCCCCGCCCCGGGCCAGGCCGAGGCGTCCAGGACCGGACCGGGCTGGGCCTTCCCGCCGCCCGCGTCAGGGACTGACGGAGGGGGTTGGGTCTTCGCCACGGGCGCCGGGGCGGGGCGGCTGGGCGCGGGGCGGGGCGGCACCTTGGGATTGGGCGGCGGCTCCAGGACCGGTTTGGGAGGGGCGGGCATGGGCTTGGCCGGCAGAAGCGCGGAGGGCGCCGGCAGCGACGGACGGGCGGAAGGAGCCAACTGCGGGGGTGGCTGGGCCGAGGGGGCCGGGCGCGAGGGGCCGGGCGCGGCGGACTTCCCGGGCCTGGAGGGAATGGGCGGGGGCGCCTCGGGCAGGGCCACCGGCCGCGCCGGGGGCTGGGCCATGGCGCCCATGGCGGCCCGGGGGCCGGCGGCGGCGAACGGCGCGGGGGCCACGGGGGCGGGGGAGGGCCGGGCCGGCGTCACGACGGTCTGGAGACGGGTGTTGGCCCGGGCCGGCTGGGGCGGCGGCACGGGCACCACGCTGGGGTGCGCCGGGACTGCGCTGGGGTGCTCCAACCCGGACCGCAGGGAGCGCGCGGGTCCCGCCATGGGAGGGGCGAGGGGAGGAACGGGGGGAGGAACGGCAGGCCGGGAAGGAGGGCCGGGCGGCACCGGGCGGGTCGGCGAGGCCGAGGGCACGGGCAGCGGCGCCTTGGGGGACTGGGCTGGGACCACCGCGGGCCTGGAAGGCGGTCCGGGTGGCACCGGCTGGGCCGGCGACGCCGGCGGTTGGGTCAGTGGCGCCCTCGGGGGCGGGGCCGGGGCCACCGCGGGCCTCGACGGCAGGGGCGGCGGCACGGGTCGGGAAGGCGCGGGCGCGGCCACGGGTTTCGGGGGCAGGGTGCGCGGGGGCGGTGGACGGTCGAAATCGAACCGGAAGAGCAGCTTCCCGTCCCGGGTGCGCAGTTCCGCCACTTCCCCGGGCGGCGGCCGCAACATCTCCCACCGCACGGGCCCGAAGGGGAGGGTGGTGGCCTCGTTCAGGGTCTGCCCCTTGAGGGTGACGGGGGTGGGATCGCCCAGTTCGCCCGTGATGACCAGGAGGCCGCCGACGAAATGGAAGCTCCAGGGATCCAGGTCCTCCATGGCAGCCTCGGCCGGTGCCGGCGTTGGCGCGGGAGGAGGCGGGGCCTCGTGCCGACACTGGGTCAGGGCCAAGGCGGCCAGGATCCCCGCCACGCCCAGGATGCCGGCGGCCGGCCGGGTCCTCACCGGGTCGTCCGGGAACAGGAAGCCCAGTAGTTGGCCTTTTCCCGGATCTTCACCCGCACGACCCCCTGCCCTTCCGCCTCCAGGAACCGGAACAGATTCTGGGCCAGGAGCTCGGCGGTGGGATTCCCCCCGGCCAGGGACGCCTGCTGGTTCAGGAGCGTGTAGTCCATGGTCGCGACCCAGGCGCCCAGGGCGGCGGACCAGGCGTCCTCGGCTTCGCCCAGGCCGCCTGGCCCGTAGGCGAAGGTGGCCTCCGCTTCCCAGTTGTGTCCATGCCGCTCCTCCACGAAGCCCGGCAGGTCGTGGAAGTGGTCGGCCACGAAGGGCCGGCGGAGGGAGAGCTGGAAGGACTCCATGGGCCTCATTCTATCCTGGTTCGGCCTGCAGGTTGGCCCCCAAGGCCCGCGGCTGCCATGATGGTGGATTGTCTCGATGTCCTGGAGGTTGGATGCGGCGCCTGCACCTGGTCCTGATCGGCTTGCTCCTGCTCGTGTCCACCCTGGCGCGGGCCGGCACCTTCGATCCCGAGAAGGACGTCGTCATCGGCTTCCGGAAGGGCGCCGTCGTGCTCACCTTCCCCGAGGGCGCCCACCTCAAGGCCCAGTTCATGGAAGTGGCCCTGCGCAAGGGCCTCCCCGGCACCCTCCGGGTCGGTCCCCTGCCCCCCACCCGGGACAAGGACGAGCTGGGCGACGGCGTCTGGCACGACCGCGTGGCCATTCCCGTGGCCGGGGAAGGCCTCACGGGCGACGTGGAGCTGATGGTGACCTATCAGCCCTGCACCGAGGGCCAGGGCGGGGTCTGCTACCCGCCCCAGGACCGCATCCTGAAGGTCAAGGCCGCCGAGATCCCGGGACTTGACCGGGCCCGACCCGCGCCTGCCAGCCTTGAAACCAAGCAAACTACCAACCCAGCCCTCAGTCCGTCCATCCTCCCTCCCTCGCCTGCGCCCCGAGTGGCGCCGGAGATGCTGCCGGCACAAGGGGCCGCCCAAGCTGCCGTCGCCCCCGCCGAGCCGGGTTCCCCAGCGATGCCCGAGCCTGCGACCAGCCTGCTGGCGATCTTCCTGGGGGTCTTTGCCGCGGGCCTGGTGGCTTCCCTCACCCCATGCGTCTACCCCATGATCCCCATCACCATGGCCATCATCGGAGCAAAAGGCGGAGGCAAGGCCAAAGGCTTCACCCTTTCCCTGACCCTCGTCGCGGGCATGGCGATGACCTACACCACCCTGGGCGTGGTGGCGGCCCGCACCGGGGCCGCCTTCGGCGCCTTCGCCCAGAGGCCGGCTTTCCTGGTGCCCGTGTCGATCCTATTCGGGCTCTTCGCCCTCAGCCTGTTCGGGGCCTTCGAACTGCGCCTGCCGGACGCGCTCCAGCAGCGGCTCCAGGGTGGCGGCCCCCGCAAGGGCTACGGTGGCGCCTTCATCATGGGTCTGGTGCTGGGTCCCCTGTCAGCCCCGTGCGTCGGTCCGGTCATCGGCACGGTGCTCCTGGCCATCGCCCAGAAGGGCAACGTCCTCCTGGGCGCGGCGGAGCTCTTCACCTTCGCCCTGGGCATGGGTGTCCTGTTCGTGGTGACGGGCACCTTCTCCGCAGCCCTGCCCCGCTCCGGGGACTGGCTCGAACAGCTCAAGCAGTTCATGGGTCTGGTCGTGCTGGGCTTCGCGGTGTGGAACCTGCGGCTGGTGCTGCCGGTCTGGTCCAGTTACGCCCTGTGGAGCCTCGTCCTGCTCATCGCCGTACCGGTCCTGGGCGCCTTCCGGCCCGCTGCGACCCTGGCCACCGGGTTGATGAAGAGTCTGGGCTGGCTGGCCCTCGCCCTGGGCATCCTCCTGGGCCTGCGCGCCGTGGAGGCGGGCCTGGGCCTGGAGCTTCTCCCCCGGGGCGGGACCGCGGAGGCCGCCCCCAAAGGGCCCGCCGGCTGGCTGGCGCAGGACCTGGAAGGGGCCCTGGCCCAGGCCCGCCAGGCCGACAAGCTGGTGCTCGTGGACACCTACGCCGACTGGTGCGCCCAGTGCAAGGAGCTGGACGAGAACACCTGGTCCGATCCCCAGGTGGCGGCCTGGATCAAGGACCATGCCGTGGCCGTGCGCATCGACACGGACCGGGTGCGCAAGGACCTCGCCCCCCGGCTGGGCATCCGGAGCTACCCCACGGTGCTCCTGCTGGATGCCCAGGGGCGCGAGGTGCGGCGCTCCATGGGGTACCAGAAGCCTTCGGAGATGCTGAAGTTCCTGAAAGGCTGAACGGCCGGGCACCGTGGGATCCAGGGTTGCGCCAAGCCCCGTTCCGGGCACAATCATGCCCATGGGCGCAAGCCAGGAGGTCCAATGTCCCCCTTCGAACACACCCGCGAACTCCCAGCCCCCGTGGCCGCCGTGTTCCATGCCCTGGCGGATCCCGTGCGCCTGGCCCGCTGGTGGGGGCCGGACGGCTTCACCAACACCTTCCACACCTTCGAGTTCACACCGGGCGGCCGCTGGGACTTCACGATGCACGGCCCGGACGGGACGGACTACCCCAACGCGTCCGTGTTCGTCGACATCGTCCCGGAGGCCTCCGTGGTCATCCGGCATGTGGCCCAGCCCCATTTCACGCTGACCATCACCCTGGCACCCACCGGGAACGGAACCCGCGTCACCTGGGTCCAGGACTTCGAGGATCCGGACATGGCAGCCCGGATCCGCCACATCGTGGAGCCGGCCAACGAGCAGAACCTCGCCCGGTGGGAGCAGGAGGTCGCCGCCCCTCCCTCCTGAACGCGCAAGGCCGTTGTTCCACGTGGAACGGTTCAGCAGGGCTGCCTTATGGTGATACCCAGGACCCCCGGCTGCTCCTCCAGCAGGACCACCAGGCTGGGGGTGCCCAGCTTTTCGGGGAACTGCACATCGAAGGTGAGGTTGATGTTCCCGCTGCCGGCGGGTTTGTCGTAATCGAAATCGGACACCAGGGCCCCGGCCTTGCCCAGGCAGCCGAACAGGGCGGGCACCGTTTCCTTGCCTTCCTCCAGGAGTACGGTCACCCTCCGGCGGATCATGCCGTCCCGTTTGCCCTCCAGGATCCGGAACAGGGTCAGGGCGACCAGGCCCATGACCGTGGCCGCCAGGGCTTCGGGGAACATCCCGGCCCCGGCGCACAGGCCGATGGCGGCCACCAGCCAGAGCCCCGCGGCCGTGGTCAGGCCCTGGACCGACAGGCCGCTCTTGAGGATGGCGCCGCCGGCCAGGAAGCCGATGCCCGTCACCACCGAGGCGGCGATGCGGGAGGGGTCCGTGTTGATGCCCGGGGCGCCGCCGTAGTTCTGGAAGAAGGCGAAGTGGGCCGACACCACCATGAAGGTGGAGGAGGCCAGGGCCACGATGAAGTGGGTGCGCAGCCCCGCCTGCCGGTGGTGCCGGTCCCGCTCCAGGCCGATGGTCCCGCCGAGCAGTGCGCCGGCGGCGATGCGCAAGAGCATGTCGGCGTGGGAGATGCCCATGTCAGGACCGGGGCTCCAGGAAGGAGGCCAGGGTCTTCTGCAGCTTCTCCCCCCTCAGGTCCCCGCCGTTGGCCACGATCCGGCCATCGGGCCCCACCAGGACCGGCTTGGGAATGCTCTTGACGCCGTAGGCCAGGCTGACCGGGCTCGTCCACCCGGCCTCCAGGAAGGCGTGCTTCCAGGGCATGGGCGTGGCGCCCTGGGCGCGGTAGCGGCCGATGTGCTCGACCCTGCGGTCCAGGGAGAGGCTCAGGATCTCCAGGCCCTTGCCCTTGAACCGCGTGTAGGCCTGGTGGAGGTTGGACATCTCGGCCACGCAGTCCGGGCACCAGGAGGCCCAGAAGTCGATGAGCACATAGGAACCCTTGAAGGAGGCCGGGGTCAGGCGCACCGCGGGGTCGTCCAGGGAGGGCAGGTCGAAGGCCGGAGCCAGGGCCCCCACCGCGGTCAAGGCCTCGCTCTCCAGGCGCGCCCGGGCCTTGCCGGCCTCGACGCTGTCGGGAAAGTCCTTGAGCAGCATGGCGTAGGGCGGGCGCCAGTCGCTCTCGGCGCCCATGTCGATCATGTCCGTGAAGTACGAGAAGAGCAGGTTCCGCCTCAGCTCCCCGTCGGGATGGCCGGCCCGGGCCTGGGCCAGGTAGGTGTGGAAGCCCTGAGGGTCCCAGGCTTCCAGGGCCGGCAGGAGGCCCTTGTCCAGGGACCAGGCGGGGGCCGTGGCGGGGACCTCCCTGCGGGCCTCGGCCAGTTCAAGGGGAGAAGGCAGCTCCTTGGCGAGGCGCCGGTAGTAGAGGCGGGCCACCAGAAGCGCCTGGCGGACGTCGGGCTGCCTTTCCTTGGCGAGCCGGCCCGTGGTCGCGGTGATCTCCTTGGAACAGTCCGGCTTGAATTCCCCGGAGGGTTTGCCGGCCTCGATGAAGGCGGCCTTGGCCTTGGCGACGGCGGCGCCCTTGGCCCTGGCGGCGGTCAGGATGGCGGCCTCACGGGGTGCCGAAGGGGCGGCGGCGAGGGGCGCCACCAGGAAGGGGACGAGAAAGCGTGCGTTCACGGTCAGACTCCGAATTGCCGGAAATGGTGATCCAAGTGCTTGTAGAGGAGAACGCCCCACTGGTCGTTCGTTAATTTTCCGAAGAAGGGATGGATGGGCTGGGTAATGAGGGCGGGGCCCTGGGCGGCCTTGAGGAACCCCACGATAAAATGGGCCTTCTCCTGTTCGAAGTCACGGGGGTCCGTGATCGTGATCTCCCGGGCCGTGGGCGCGCCCCTTCGGAAACGGCGGTCATCGTAGGCCAGGCGCTTGAACATCCAGCCGATGAGCGCGGGAAGACCGCGCTTCACCTGGAGCTCCCCCGTGGGCATCTTCATGGCTTCGGTGCAGTGGGCCAGCATCCGGGCCGCATCCATGGTGCCCCAGCGGGCGGCGCTCCCCGGTTCCAGCGCGAGGAGGCGGTCCATCAGTTCGGTTCGGACCTGGGGATCGAAGAAGGTCTTCATGGGGTCTCCAGGAGGGGCTTGAACAGCTCGTCCAGCTGCTTGATGGCCGCTTCCGTGCGGCTCAGGTACCACGTGAAGGCCCTGCCGTCCACCAGGCGCACCTGGGCCCCCGGGAGCCGCTTGCCCAGAGCTTCGGCGTGGCGCCGTGTGAAACGGTAGGGTTCGCTGGGCAGGAGGACAAGGGCGGGCGCCAGGGCCTCCAGGGCCTCGAAGGTGAGCACGGGGTAGCGGTCGGGACCCACGGGGGTGAACCCGGCCTGGCGCACCAGGTCGGAGACGTAGGTGTCGGGCCCCGCGCTCATCCAGGGATCCTTCCAGATGAGGGTGAGGGCGCGCGGCCCCCGGGTCCGCTTCGTTTTCAGGAGGGCCTTGAGGGCGTCGGCCCGGGCCCGTCCCGGACCCGGCGCGCCCACGGCGTCCCCCAGGAGACGGAAGGCGGCAAGGCAGTCCTTCAGGGAACGGATCTCCAGGACGAGGATCGGGATCCCGGCCTCCTCCAGGGCCCGGGCGGTGGCCAGGGTGTTCTCGTCCCGCTCCAGGATCACCAGGTCGGGCCGCTGGGAGAGGATGCGGGGGAGGTCGGGGTTCTTGGTGCCGCCCATGGCGGGGACGGTGTTGCGGATCCAGGGCGGTTCGACGCAGAAGGTCGTCCTGCCGGCCAGGCGTGAAGCCAGGCCCCACTGGGCCAGGAGCTCGGTGACGCTGGGGACCAGCGAGATGATGCGCATGGGGCCCGGACCCGGGACCATGGCCTCCGGTGCTTGGCTCGCAGCAAGCTCCTGCCGATGGGGCTGGGCGGGGACGTCCAGCACCCGTCCGGAATGGGGGTCCGCCATGCGCCCCCGCCCCGTGGGGCAGGCCTCCCGCAGCGCGCAGCCGGGGCAGGCCGGCTTGCGGGCATCGCAAACCCGGCGGCCGTGGAGGATGAGCTGGTGGTGGAGGTCGATCCAGTCCGACCGGGGAAAGAGGCGGCAGAGGTCCGCCTCCACTTTTTCGGGCGTCGTCCCGGCGGAGAGCCCCAGCCTGCGCGCCACCCGGTAGATGTGCGTGTCCACGGGCAGGGCCGGGATCCCGAAGGCATTGGCCAGGACCACGTTGGCCGTCTTCTGGCCCACGCCGGGCAGGCCGGCCAGGGCCTCCAGGGTCGAGGGCACCGCACCCTGGTGGCGTTCCTGGAGCGCCATGGCCATGGCCTTGAGGTTGCGCGCCTTGTTGTGGAAGAAGCCCGTGGAGCGGATCAGGGCTTCCAGTTCCTCCAGGCTCGCCCCGGCCATGGCCACAGGATCCGGGAACCGCCGGAAGAGGGCCGGCGTCGTCAGGTTGACCCGGGCGTCCGTGCACTGGGCGCTGAGGACCGTGGCCACGACCAGCTGGAAGGGATCGCCGTGGTCGAGCGCGCAGCGGGCTTCCGGGTAGGCCGCCTTCAGCCGTGCCGAGAGGATCGCGATGGGGAGGGCCTTCCTTGCCATCCGAACAGCTTAACTCGTTAGAATCGGAGGTGAGGTGTCCAATGGCTTTTGTACCCACCGGCAAGCTGGATTGCGTGGAGACCGCCCGCCATTACCGCGAGCGGGTGCGCGCCAACGTGGAACGGCTCCATGCCGCGCCGGGCCTTGCGGTGATCCTGGGCAGCTCCGATCCCGGCAGCATCCTCTACAGGGACCTGCTGGTGCGGGACTGCGAGGAGCTTGGCATCCGTCCCTCCGTCCATCTGGTGGAGAGCGGCATCCAGGCCGTCAAGCTCATCGCCCACCTGAACCAGGACGCCGGCACCAACGGCATCTTCATCTTCTACCCCCTGCGCTACGAGGAGCTGAAGGACGACGAGATCATGGACCTGGTGCACCCGGGCAAGGACATCGAGGGCCTCCACTCCATCAACATCGGCTACCTGAACAAGTTCAGGAAGCGCATGTCCGAAGGCATCGACCGGGTCTGCATGGTGCCCTGCACCGGGCGCGCGGTCATCAAGGTCATCAAGCGGGGCTTCGGCTCGGACTACTTCAGCGGCAAGACCGTCCTGGTCATCAACGACAGCCTGCGCATCGGCCGCCCCGTCACCGCCATGGTGGCCAACCTCAAGGGCACGCCCATCCTCTGCCACCAGCACACCCAGCCCGACCACCTGGAAGGCTTCGTGAAGGTCGCCGACGTCATCGTCAGTGCCGTGCCGGCGCAGGACTACCGCATCCCCACGGACTGGATCAAGGACGGCGCCCTGTGCGTGGACCTGAGCCACCAGGGGAACTTCGACTACGAGGCCCTGGACGCCAGGGGGATCCAGTACACCAACACCAGGCGCAACAGCGTCGGCAAGGTCACCCGCGCCATGGCCCTCCTGAACCTCACCTACGCGGCAGGCGTGTGAGGGGAACCCGCTCCTCCCGGTCCCTGTGGCAGGCCGGCCTGCACGGCCACACCGGCCACGGCCCGGCCTTCTGGCAGGCCATCTACGACGCCGAGACCCGGCCCGGCTGGGACATGGACGGACCCACGCCCCTGCTGAACGAGCTGCTGGACATGGTCCGGACCCTGGGCCTGGACCCCGGACCCGAGCTGGCGGTGCCCGGCTGCGGGTTCGGCCATGATGCTGCGGAACTGGCCCGCAAGGGTTTCCGGGTGACGGGGGTGGACTTCACCGAGGCCGCCCTGGAGGGCGCCAGGACCCGCTACGGCGACCTCGTGACCTGGCGCCGGGAGGACTGGTTCGAAGGCGCCACCACCTTCGACGCGCTGTTCGACGACACCTGTTTCGTGGCCATGCCGCCCGAGGCCAGGCCCGCCTACGTGGCCGCCTGCGCCCGCCGCCTCCGGCCCGGGGGCCTGTGGCTCGGAGCCTTCTTCCACACCGTGAAGGACCCGTCCGGCCCCCCCTACCCCATCGCCCCGGAATCCCTGCGGGGGCTGGCGGAGAAGGACTTCCAGATCCTGCACCTGGCCCCGGCGGAGCACAGCCATCCCAGGCGCGCCGGCCGCGAATTCCTCCTCGTGGCCAGGAGAAATTAAGCTCTTCCGGCTGGATCCTCGGCGAGGAACGCGCGGGAGGCGCGCCAGACCTCCAGCAGCTGGTCCAGGAGGGCGCCGAAGTCGGCCAGTTTTATGGCGTTGGGACCGTCGCTGAGGGCCTTGGCGGGATCCTCGTGCACCTCGAAGAAGAAGCCGTCCACGGCGGTGGCCGCGGCCCGGGCGAGGGTGGGGATCATCTCCCGGGCGCCGCCGGTGCTCTTGCCGAGCGCGCCGGGCTTCTGGACGCTGTGGGTGGCGTCGAAGACGACGGGGCACCCCGTGCGGCGCAGGTGGGGGAAGCTCTGGAAGTCCACCACCAGGTTGCCGTAGCCGAAGCTTGAACCCCGCTCCGTGGCCCACACGGGGCCGTGGCCCAGGACGGAGCGGACCTTCTCCACGGCGTGGGAGAGATCCCAGGGCGCCAGGAACTGGCCCTTCTTGATGTTGACGGTGCGCCCCGTGGCCGCCGCGGCCAGGAGGAGGTCCGTCTGGCGGCAGAGGAAGGCCGGAATCTGCAGCACGTCCACGGAGGAAGCCACCTGGGCGCACTGGGCGGATTCGTGCACGTCCGTGAGGACCGGCACGCCGAAGCGGGTGCGGATCTCGGAGAGGATCCCCAGGCCCTCCTCCAGGGTGGTGCCCCGGTAGCTGTCCATGGAGGTGCGGTTGGCCTTGTCGAAGCTGGCCTTGAACAGGAAGGGGATGCCCCGGGCCTCGGCCAGGTCCTGGAGTTCGGCGGCCAGGAAGCGCGCGTGGTCCCTCGATTCGATGACACAGGGGCCGGCGATCAGGAAGAAGCTGCGTTCGGTGTGGGGATGGCTGAAGTCCATGGGAGCAAACCCTCATGCATGCGGTTGGGTACGGTATGCGATCCTAGTGTCTCAGGAGAAGGGCCATGGCGAAGAATTTGATGACGGACGACCTCAATCGCCGCCTGGTGGCGGCCCTCCAGAAGGAAGGCCGCATCAGCCACGCCGAACTGGCCGAGCGCCTGGGGGTGAGCCGCCCCACGGTCATCGACCGCATCAAGCGCCTGGAGGCCGACGGCGTCCTGGCCGGCTACAGCGCCAACGTCACTCCCGAGGCCGTGAACAAGCCCTGCGTGGCCTTCGTGGCCGTGCGCTTCCATTCCGGCGGGGACGAGGGCGCCGAGGACCGCTTCCTCCATGCCCTGGAGCAGGAGCCCGATGTCCTGGCCGCCTACAGCACCGCCGGCGCCGACTGGCTCCTGCTCAAGGTGGTGGCCGAGACGCCCCTGGACCTCCACGGGCGCCTGCGCCGCATCAAGACCCTGGGCCCCCAGGTCACCACCCGCACCACCATGGTCCTCAAGACCTACTTCGAGAAGATCGGCCCCTCCCCCTTCACCCTCGACCCGACCTGAAGGCGTGGCCCGCCAACGTCGTCGGCCCCATTGCACAGGGTGAAACGGAGTAGGATAGGGGCCATGGTGCCCAAGAACACAGCCCTCCTGCTCATCGACGTGCAAATGGCGTTCGACGACCCCTACTGGGGCGAGCGGAACAACCCCGGGGCCGAGGCCAACCAGGCCGCCCTGGCCGCGGCGTTCCGGGCCCGGGGCCTGGAGGTCGTGCACGTGGGCCACGACTCCCGCGACCCCAATTCGCCCCTGTTCCCCGGCGAGCCGGGCAACGCCTTCAAGCCCGGGACCGGGCCCCTGCCGGGGGAGGCCACCTTCCGCAAGAGCGTCCACTGCGCCTTCGTGGGCACCGGCCTGGAGGCCCACCTGCGGGCCCGGGACATCGACCGCCTGGTGATCGCGGGCTTCACCACCAACCACTGCGTCTCCACCACCGCCCGCCTCAGCTGCGATCTCGGCTTCAAGACCGTGGTGGTGCGGGACGCCTGCGCCACCTTCGACCTGGAGGGTCTGGACGGCGTCCTCATCCCGGCGCAGACCCTGCATGACACGGGCCTCGCGGAACTCCACGGCGAGTTCGCGGTCGTCCTGCCAACCGAGGCGATCCTCGAGCTGCTCTGATGGATGCGCCCCTGCTCCTGGCCCTGGCCAATGCACGCCGCCTGGCCGGGGAGAGCCCCGTGCAGGCCGTGTGGTGCTCGGACCGGGCCCTGGCCCTGCACTGGGCGCCCCATGGGCCCGGCGGCCTGGAGAAGGGCCTGGCGTGGGTCTTCATCCTCAACCCCTCGCCCGAGCTCTGGCTGCTGGGCGAGAAGGATGACGCCTACCTGCAGCTCAAGGCCGAGGCCAAGGGCGACCTGGGCCGCCGGTGGTCCCTGGAGCTCAAGGGCGCCCGCCTCACGGAGGTGGAGGGCGATCCACGGGAGCGTTGGCTCGGCCTCATCTTCCGCCGCAGGGCCATCACCGGGCGCATCGAAGCCATGCGCCTGGCCTTCCAGGCCATTCCGGGCCGGGCCGGCCTGCGCCTGGACGGCCTGGACCTGAACCCGGCCCGCATGGGGCTGGGAGGTCTGTTCGGCCCCTTCGCGCCCGAGCCCCGCACCGAACCCCCGCCCTTCCTGCGCTGGCGGGAGCGCTTCGGGGACGAGCTGCTGGCCGCCCTCTCCGGGGAGAGGCCCGAGGTCCTGCCGGGGAAAGGAACGCTGCTCGCCCGGCATCGCGCCTGGTCCCTGGAACGGGCCGGGAAGCTCATCCTCGCGCCCCGGCAGGCCCGCACGGACCGCAAGCTCCACGCCGAGCGCAAGCGGCTGGAGCGCTACCGGGAAGCCTTGGGCGCGGACCGGGCGCGGCACCAGGCGGGTCTGGCCCGGCGGGCCGAGACCCAGGCCCTGGCCGCCGAACTCTACCGCCTCAAGGGCTGCAGCGGACAGGTGACCCTGCTGGACGGCACCGAGGTGGCCCTGCCCCGCGGCCAGAAGGTCGAAGAGGCCGTGCAGCGCGGGTTCACGGCCGTGAAGCGGGCCGAACGGGGCCTGGGCCGCGTCCAGGAATTGGAACGGGAGCTGCAACGGCAGTTCCGGGAACTGGAACAGAAGGAGGCGGCGCCCCCCGAGGCGGAGAAGCCCTCCAAGCCAGCGAGGAGAACGATGGGGACTGCAGGCGCGGGGAAAACGGGGAACACGGACAAGAAGGCCGTGGCGCGGGCCGACGGCAAGGGCCTTGCCTTCCGGTCGGTCATGGTGGAAGGCTTCGAGGTCCTCATCGGCAAGGGGGACGCCGACAACGACCAGCTCACCCTCAAGGTGGCCTCGCCCCTGGACCTGTGGCTCCATGTGGCGAGCACGCCGGGCAGCCATGTGGTGGTCCGGAATCCCGACCGGATCTCCGAATTCCCCCGGACCGTGGTGGAACGGGCGGCGGAGCTGGCGGCCTTCTACAGCAAGGCCCGGGACGGCGGCAAGGTGGAGGTGCACTACTGCCGGGCCGCCGACGTGTCCAAACCCCGCGGCTTCCCGCCGGGCAAGGTGCTGCTCAAGCAGTGGAAGAGCCTGAGGGTCTACCCCAAGGAATGACGCTCTACTCCACGTCGATGTCGCGGAGGTCCTTGCCGGGCTTGAACCGGATGCTCCGGCCCTTGGGAATGTCGACGCTCGCGCCGGTCTTGATGTTCCGGCCCATGCCCCGCTTGCGGGGGCGCGGTTCGAAGACGCCGAAGCCGCGGATCTCGATGCGGTGGCCGTCCAGCAGGGCCTTCTTCATCCGGTCCGTGAGGAGATCGACCACCTGCAGCGCGGTGGCCTTGGACACGGGCAAGGTCTGCATGAGGGTTCCGGCGATATCGATTTTGATCATGAATGCCTCAGTCTCTGGAAGGAGTGAAGATAGCTTAAACCTATGTGGCACCGGGAGTGCAACATTAATATCAGGTGACAGATACCAAGGGAAGGTTCATTCAAAAAAAGATGCAACTTCACCTACGGGGGTCCCGGGCCAGGGGAGCCTGACCCCCCCGGCGGATGGACCGGGAGAACAGGTTGCCCTGACTCCGGCCAAATTTCAACGTTTGCAAATATTACATTTAAACAAATCGTTCCATGGCCTCGGCCCTTACGCCCACGCCCAGGGAGTCCGCCAGGATGCGAAACTTCCTGCGGGACGGCCTCTTTCAAGCATAATTTGGGACAGCGTTCATCTTTCCCGGGAGCCCACAGCTTGGAAGACCTCACCTTCTTCATCACCAAGGCCCAGGCGAGCCTCAGGCATCCCCAGGAACGGGCCCGGGCCGAGGCCCTCCTCCTGCGCTGGAGCGCCCTCTGGACGGGGCCCCGGCGCAACATCACCGTCACCAACTCCAACCACGGCGCCTTCCTCCAGTTCAACCAGCTCATCGGGGTCACCTGGTCCCACGTTTTCACCTTCCATGCCGCTCCCCGCCACGGCCTCTCCCTGAGGGGGCCCGATACGGACCGCATCCGGAAGGCGCACAAGCATCGGGACAACCCCCTGGACCGCTCGGGACTGGACGGCGTCTTCGAGGCCTGGGCCGCCCATCCGGAGGCGCGGCCCGCGGGCAATGCCATCGAGCTGTTCCTGGACGAGGCCTCGGACGAGGTCTGGGAAGCCTGCCTCCAGGACGTGCTCGCGCGGTTGTAGGACGGCTCCTCTCAGCCGCCGATGTGGAACATCTCCACCCTTCGGCCCATACCCGCGCCCTGGGTGCGCTGCTCCGAGTAGCGATCCGTGCGCCGTCGCCAGCGCCAGCCCAGGAGCCCCAGGAGCTGATCATCGGTGGCGCCCGCCCTCAGCGGGGTTTTCAGGTCCAGGCCCTCCTCCGCGAACAGGCAGGTGTAGAGCGAGCCTGCGGCCGACAGGCGCGCCCGGTCGCAGCCCCTGCAGAAGGGTTCCGTGACCGAGGCGATGAGGCCCAGCCAGCCACCCCCGTCCAGGTAGCGCCAGTGCTGGGCCACGCAATTGCCGGCGGGGGCCGGGGCCCGCTCCAGGGGCCAGCGTTCATTGATACGGGCCACCACCTCGGCGGCGGGGACGACCGTGTCCATGCGCCAGCCGTTGCCGGTGCCCACGTCCATGAACTCGATGAAGCGCAGGTGGTGGCCATGCTCCCGGGCGAAGGCGGCCAGGGGCATGATGTCGGCCTCGTTGAGGCCCCGCTTGAGGACGCAGTTGAGCTTGATGTTGGTGAAGCCGGCCGTCCGGGCGGCCTCCAGGCCCCCCAGGACCTGGTCCAGGGGGATGGCGATGTCCGCCAGGTCACGGAAACGCTGGGGATCCAGGGAATCAAGGCTTACGGTGAGGCGATGGAGCCCGGCCTTGGCCAGGGGTCCCGCCAGGTCCTTCAGGAGGGAACCATTGGTGGTGAGGGTGATCTCCCCCAGGCCCTCGATCCGCCCCAGGCCGGCCACCAGGGCCGGCAGGTCCTGGCGGAGGAGGGGTTCGCCGCCGGTGAGGCGGACCTTCTCCACCCCCGCAGAGACAAAGATCCCCGCCAGGCGTATGATTTCTTCAAAGGTGAGAATTTCCTTCCGCTCCAGGAACTGGAAGTTCGAACCGAATATATCCCTGGGCATGCAGTAGGTGCACCGGAAATTGCACCGGTCCGTCACCGAAATGCGTAGCGCCTTCAACGGCCGGTCCAGGGAGTCCACGATCCTCATGGACCCAGCTTACGGCAAACTCGCTTGCCACTTGGGTCAAAATGAAAGACACACCCCGGGAATCACATGGCCTTTTTTTCACGTTTCTTTTCCTCCCAGGATCGCACGCCTGCCCCCTCTTTTGACGAGGTGCTCGCGGCCCGGGGCATTCCCCTGGACACCCCCGGCCTCGCTCCCTTCAAGAGCGAGTTCCTGCACCTGAAAGCCGAGGAGCGGAACCACTGGGTCGACGCCCTGGCCGAGAACCTCGCCGGAGGCTGGAGCATGCCCCCCGACTGGCTCGACGCCCAGTACGACCTCGTCCCCGAAGTGGTGCCGGCCTGGCAGGCGGAGCGGGACGGCTTCTGGTTCCGCCATCATCTCGAAGGCCTTGCCGTGCGCGTGCTCGCCTGTGGTCAGGTCATGCCTGCCCCCTGGCTGGTTCTCTGGGGCATGGGCGCCGACGACGTGCTCGAACGAGCTATCGACCAGCTGAGGGAACGCTCCAAGGACCAGCCCTTCCAGCGCCTGCCCTCCGGCATCTACCAGGGGGTCTTCAAAGATGGGCGTGCCTCCGCCCGGCTCCTACTGCCTGAGCTGTGGCAGGGGCTCTTCGCGGGCCAGAACACCTTCGTGGCCGTGCCCGCGGACGACAGCCTCCTCCTGGCACCCCAGGTCCTGCTGCCCAAGCTGGTGGAAGGCATCACCGCCCGCCTGGCCAACCCGGGCCGACGCGTCATGGCCACGATCTACCAGCAGGTGGATGGCCACTTCCTGCCCGCCAACCTCCAGGATCCCCATCCCATCGCCCAGCCCCAGCGGGAGCTGCGCCAGGGGGACCTGGCCGAGGCCTACCGTGCCCAGGAGGCCGTCCTGCCCGCGGACCTGGGGCGCTGCGCCCCCCTGGGGATGGTCCGCACCCAGCAGGGCCGGTCCGTGAGCGTGGCCACCTGGCAGGAGGGCGCCCCCGCCCTCCTGCCGGAAACGGACCTGGTCGCCTTCATCGCCGCCAGCGGGAAGCCGCTGGGCATCTACTTCCGCCAGACCCTGCCCCGCATCTCGGAGCTGCACGGCACGCCCGTGGACCTCTGGGGTCCCCGCCGCCTGCGCTACGAGGGCTTCCCGACGCCCGCCCAGCTGGAGCGCCTGGAATGCTTCGCCAGCGGGGAGCAGATGGCCAGCCTCATCAAGAGCGCCCAGGGCGGCCCCCAGACCCCCCCCGCGCGGCCGAGCACGGCCGCCCTGGCCAACCAGGCCGCCTCCGGAGCGCTCTCGTCCCAGGCCTCCAGCCCCGTTCCCGCCCATCTGCGTGGCCTCAGCCTCGGCAGGCAGGATAAGGACTGATAGGGTAGGTGCCCACGGCCATCAGGCCCCGCCAGAGCGCCCGGGAGCTCACGGGCAGGGCCATGACCACCTTGTATTTACTTAGGGACGCAGGCCGACCTTGGCCCGGATGAGGGCTTCGATTTCGTCCGCCAGTTCGGGGTTGTCGCCCAGGAGCTTCTTGACGTTGTCGGCGCCCTGGCCGAGGCGGGAGTCCTTGTAGCTGTACCAGGAACCGCTCTTCTGGATGATCTCCAGCTGGGTGCCCAGTTCCACCAGCTCGGACATGCGGCTGATGCCCTCCCCGTACATGATGTCGAAGGTGGCCACCTTGAGCGGGGGCGCGACCTTGTTCTTCACGACCTTCACCTTGGTCTTCTTGCCCACGACCGAGGAATCCTCGTCCTTGGCGGCCACCAGGGGATCGCCGGTGTTGCCCTTGATGCTCTGGATGCTCCGCACGTCCAGCCGCACCGAGGCGTAGAACTTCAGGGCGTTGCCGCCGCTGGTGGTCTCGGGATTGCCGAACATGACGCCGATCTTCATGCGGATCTGGTTGATGAAGACCACGCAGGTGTTCGTGCGGCTGATGGAGGCCGTCATCTTGCGCAGGGCCTGGCTCATGAGCCTGGCCTGGAGGCCCACCTGCATCTCGCCCATCTCGCCGTCGATCTCGGCCTTGGGCACCAGGGCCGCCACGGAGTCGACGACGATGATGTCCAGGGCGCCGCTGCGGACCAGCTGGTCGCAGATCTCCAGGGCCTGCTCGCCGCTGTCGGGCTGGCTGATGAAGAGGTTGTCGATATCGACCCCGAGCTTGCGGGCATAGTCCGGATCCAGGGCGTGCTCGGCGTCGATGAAGGCGGCGAGGCCGCCCTTCTTCTGGGCCTGGGCCACCATGTGCAGGGCCAGGGTGGTCTTGCCGCTGGCCTCGGGCCCGTACACCTCCACCACGCGCCCCTTGGGCACCCCGCCCACGCCCAGGGCGGAGTCCAGGGAGATGGAACCTGTGGAGATCACTTCGATGCCATCGATATTGAGCTGTTCGCCCAGCTTCATGATGGACCCCTTGCCGAAGGCCCGCTCGATGTCCGCGAGGGTGCGGTTCAAGACCTTGAGGCGGTCGTCCGAATCATTGGCAGTGGCCATGGGAACTCCGTGAAACGAAAGGGGGGAAGCGGGCTCGGGACCGGGGAGGAACCCCGACTCTCCAAGGATGGGGGCGAAAAGCGAAAAAAACAAGAATTATTTTCCGTCCAGGCACCCCATTCTGCATTTTGCCTGACCAACGATAGTATGGAGTGAATCCCGAGGGTCCACCCGCATTGATCCAGGCCATGGCACTACACCCCCTGCTCGCCCAGCATCTGGCGAACCTTGAAGCCTCGGGGACCCCCCTGCCGGAGGGCCCGGCCTGGGCCGCCTTCCTGGGGGCCATGAACGAGCAGATGGGCGCGGGGAGCGAGCTGGCGCGGTACCGGTCCCTGGTGGACCACCTCCGGGAGGTGCTCTTCCAGATCGACCGGGAGGGCTCCTGGTCCTTCCTCAACCCCGCCTGGAAGGCCATCACGGGCTTCAAGGTGGAAGAGAGCCTGGGCCAGCCCTTCCTGGGCCACATGCACCCGCTGGACAAGGGGCGCTACCTCAACATGCTCACCTACGCCATGGAGACCGGCGAGGACACGGTGCGGGGCGAGTTCCAGTTCCGCACCAAGGACAGCCAGTACTTGTGGGTGGAGATGTACACCCGCATCACGGTCGACGCGGAGGGCGTGGTCATCGGGGTCTCGGGCACCATGAACGACATCACGGAGCGCAAGCTCGCCCAGGCCGCCCTCAACACGCTCACCTCGCGCCTGCGCGCCCTCATCGAGAACATGCAGGGCGCCATCCTGGTGGAGACGGAAGACCGCACCATCGCCCTCATCAACGAACCCTTCTGCAGGCTCTTCGACATCCCCGCGCCGCCCCAGCTCCTGTCCGGGAGCGAGGCGCCCGAATTGCTGGAGATGACCCTGGGCACCTTCCTCTACCCGGGGGATTTCCTGGAGCTGCAGTCCACGCTCCTGGCCGAGCGGAAGGTCAGCACGGGCATGGAGGTCCCCCTGGCCGACGGCCGCGTCCTGGCCATGGATTTCGTGCCCATCGACGCGGGCGAGGACCTCTTCGGCCACTACTGGCTCTTCCACGACATCACCGAGCGCAAGCGCAGCGAGGCCCAGCTGGCCCAGGCCTCCCTGGACATGGAGATGAAGAACTGGGAGCTGAGCCAGGCCCGGGACGAGGCGGTGCAGCTGGCCGGCCTGAAGTCCGAGTTCCTGGCCAACATGAGCCACGAGATCCGCACGCCCATGAACGGCATCATCGGCATGACGGAGCTCATCCTCAACACCACGCTCTCCGGCGAGCAGATGGACTACGCCACCACCATCCGCACCAGCGCGGCCACCCTGCTCCGCCTGATCAACGACATCCTCGACTTCTCCAAGATCGAGGCCGGCAAGCTGGAGCTCGAGCGCATCGGCTTCGACCTCCAGGGCCTCCTGGACGACCTGCTGGCCATCCTCGGCTTCAAGGCCCACGGCAAGAGCGTGGAGCTGGCCACCTGGGTGCAGGGCGCCGCCCCCACCAAGCTCATGGGGGATCCCACGCGGCTGCGCCAGGTGCTGACCAACCTCACCGACAACGCCCTCAAGTTCACGGCGGAGGGCTCGGTGGTCATCCGCGTGCACCTGGCCGAGCAGGCAGGAAGTTCCGTCCTCCTCCGCTTCGAGATCCGGGACACGGGCATCGGCATGACTCCCGAGGTCGCGGCCAAGCTGTTCCAGTCCTTCTTCCAGGGGGACACGTCCACCACGCGCAAGTACGGGGGGACGGGCCTGGGCCTGGCCATCTGCAAGCGCATCGCCGAGCTCATGGACGGGGAGATCGGCGTGGACAGCGTCCCCGGCGAGGGCAGCGTCTTCTGGTTCACCGCGCGCTTCCAGGCCCAGGAGGGATCCCAGCACACGGGCCTGCCCGAAGCGAACTTCCGGTTCCACCTGGCGGGGCTCCCCCCCGAGACGGGCCGGGTGCTGGTCGCACAGCTTAAGGAATGGGGCTACGAGGCCCGGCTCCTGGAGATGGACGCCGGGGGCCTGGAGGCGCTCAAGGCCAGCGGCCCGGCGCTGGACGACCGGTCCCTCCTGATCTTCGGCGCGGACAAGGGCATCAGCCCGCCGATGATGGAGTTCCTCCAGATGGCGCACCAGGACCCGGCCCTGGAGGGCCTGCGGCTGATCATGGCCCATTCCCTCTACGAGCAGGACGAGGCGCGCAAGCCCACGGCCCTGCCCATCACCGAATTCCTCCCGCTGCCCATGCGGAAGTCCCACCTCAAGGCCCTGCTCGAGAAGAGCCGCGACACCCTGCCCCTGCCCGCGGTGGAGGAGGTGCCACGGGTCGCGGAGGGGGAGGTCTCGACCGCCCGGATCCTGGTCACCGAGGACAATGCCGTCAACCAGCGGGTGGCCATCGCCATCCTCGGGAAGCTGGGCTTCTCGGCCGACGTGGCCAACAACGGGCAGGAGGCCGTGGAGATGGTCGGAGCGAACCTCTACGACCTGGTCTTCATGGACTGCCAGATGCCGGTCATGGACGGTTTCCAGGCCACCCGGGCCATTCGCGAGAAGGAGGGCGGCGCGCGGCGCGTGCCCATCCTGGCCATGACCGCCAACGCCATGCAGGGGGACCGGGAGCGCTGCCTGGAAGCCGGCATGGACGACTACATCTCCAAGCCCGTGACCATCGTGGATCTCAAGGGCGCCCTCCACCGCTGGCTTTCTCCGGCCTAGACATGTCGAGCCACGATCGCACCATCGAAGACGCCTACGTCATCCGGATGACCCTCCAACGCCTGGTCAGCTCGGGCATGAAGGTCTCCCTGGGCTGCAGGGACAAGCGCGGCCTGTTCCAGGTGCTCTTCCAGGATACGCTGCGGGTCGGCGTGCGCCTCGGGCCCGGCGACCTCGATGCCTGGGCCATGGCCAGCGGGGAGAGCGTCTCCATGGCCTTCGAGGACCGCGGCTTCCGGTTCGAGTGCGTGGTGGCCTTCCAGGGCCCGGCCGAGCTGGACGGCGTCCACTGCGCGGCCTTCTCCCTGCCCCGCACCATCCGCAGGGCCGAGGACAACCGCCTGGCCCACTTCGCCCCGGACGTGGCGCCCAGCGTGACCTTCAGCAACAGCAAGAACGCCCTGCTCGACGGCGAGATCCGCGGTTTCGGCATGGACGGCTTCGAACTGGCCCTGAAGGACAGTTCCCAGAAGATCGAGGACGTCCTGCGCATGGGGGAGGAGTCCACCCTGGACCTGGCCCTGGAGGACGGCCTGCTGCTCACCGCCTCCGCCCGGGTGGCCTACTTCGGCCACAATTTCGTGGGCATGAAGTTCACCGAGCGCGTGGACAAGACCCTGCTCGGCCAGTACCGCACCTGGCTGGACACGCAACAGCGCATCCAGGCCCAGCGCGACCGCGAGAGCTTCGAGTCCGGCCGGGCCCCCAGCAAGGGCGCGTCCCTGCCCGGCGCCAAGCTCTGGGTGGACCGCCAGCCCACCATCCTGATCCTCACGGAGAAGGAGGATTTCGCGCGCCACATGGCCGAGGCCCTGGGGCGGAAGTTCGGCATCCTGAGCCTCGACTACATCACCGGCATGGTCAAGCCCTTCCTGAAGCCGTTCGGCGCGGACGACGCCGGGTGGGGCCGGGTGTGCCTGATCCTGATCCACAACCACCTGCGGCTGGCCAGCGCCCTGGAGCTCTCCCGCCAGATCGTCGAGCAGGAGAAGTGCACGCTTCCCATCGTCCTGGCCGGCACCGAGGAGGACGAGATCCTCAAGCGCAACCGCGCCCTGGCCTTCGGAGCCGTGGACTTCCTGCCCGTGGAGCCCTTCAGGATCCTGTCGGTCCTGAGGAAGCTGGACGAGACCATCAAGCTCTTCGCCTGAGGCCCACCCTGCATCCCGCGCTGCTCATGTCCGACGCCCTCGCCCCCGTGCTGGCGCTGGTGGCCCTGCTGTGGCTGGCGGCCAAGGTCGGCGGCGAGCTCGCGCTGCGGCTTAGGCTGCCGTCGGTGGCGGGCGAACTGGCCGCGGGCATCCTCCTGGGTGGGCTCCACCACCTGCAAGCCGGCTTTCCGGATCCGGGCTCCAACCCCTCCCTGGCGCTCCTGGGCAACCTCGGGGTGATCGTGCTCATGTTCGCCGTGGGCCTGGAATCCACCGTACCCCAGATGCTCAAGGTGGGCCTGCCGGCCCTGCGCGTGGCCTGCCTGGGGGTGGTGGCGCCGATGGCCGCAGGCTTCCTGGGGGCCCTGCTGCTGCTGCCGAAAGGCACGTCCCTGCTGGTGGACGTCTTCTGCGGGGCCTGCCTGTGCGCGACCTCCATCGGCATCTCGGTCCAGGTGCTCAAGGAGCACGGAGCGGCCAGGTCCGCCGAGGGCCGGGTCATCGTCGGGGCGGCGGTGATCGACGACGTCCTGGGCCTGCTGGTGCTCACCGGCGTCACCGGCGCCGTGACCGCCTCGGGCTCGGGCCACGGCCTGCCCTGGGGCCCGCTGGCCCTGGAATTGGCGCTGGCGCTGGGTTTCCTGCTGGCGGCCTGCAGCGCCGGGCGTTTCCTGACGCCCCACCTGTTCCGCCTGGCGAACCGGTTCCGGGGCGAGCAGGTGCTGCTCCCCGCGGCCATGGGCTTCGCCTTCCTCCTGGCCTGGCTCGGCAGCCTCGCGGGGCTGGCGGCCATCGTCGGAGCCTACGCCGCGGGCCTCATCCTGGAGCCCGCGCACATCCACCTCCTGGAGGACCGGGAGCTCCGCCGCCTCGAGGACCTGGTCCAGCCCCTGGTGGTGGTGCTGGCGCCGCTCTTCTTCGTCCTGATGGGAGCCCGGGTGGACCTGGCCGTCCTGGTCACCCCCGCCACGCTCCTGTTCGCGGCCGTCCTGGCCGCGCTCGGCATCCTGGGCAAGCTCGCCGCGGGGAATGCCGCGGGCCGCGGCCTGCGCCCCTCCGTCGTCGGCTGGGGCATGGTGCCCCGGGGGGAGGTGGGCCTGATCTTCGTGGCCGCCGGCAGCGCCCTGGAGCTGGGGGGACACCCCCTGCTCTCCCAGACGGCCCAGGCCGGGCTGGTGGGCGCCATCCTCATCACCACCATCGCGGGTCCGCTCGGCCTGGGCAGGCATCTCCGCAAGTCACCCCGCCCACGCCCCCCTGCGCCCGATACACTGGGGTGATCGGGGCGTCCAGCCATGCCAGCCTTCCCACCCTTCTTCCAGTTCCAGCTCCAGGAGCTCTTCCGCCTGAGGCGGGACGTGCGGCGCTTCCGCACCGACCCGGTGCCCGAGGACCTGCTGGTGGAGCTGCTCGAGGCCGCCCACCACGCTCCGTCCGTGGGCCTCTCCCAGCCCTGGCGCTTCGTGCGCGTGGACGATCCCAGCCGGCGCCAGGCGGTCATCGCCGAGTTCCAGCGGGCCAATGACGAGGCTTCGGTCCTCTACGATTCCGAGCGCGCCCGCCTCTACCGCAGCCTCAAGCTCGCGGGCCTGCGGGAAGCCCCCGTGCACCTCCTGGTCTGCGCCGAGACCAACCCCGAAGCCGGCCACGGCCTGGGCCGCCAGACCCAGCCCGAGACCCTGCGCGATTCCGCCGTTTGCGCCATCCAGAACCTCTGGCTCACCGCCCGTGCCAAGGGCGTGGGGGTCGGCTGGGTGAGCATCCTGGAGCCCGACCGGCTGAGGCCGGTCATGGACCTGCCCGCGACCTGGGCCTGGGTCGGGTACCTGTGCGTCGGCTGGCCCCAGGAGGAGCCCGAAGTCCCGGTCCTGGAAACCGCCGGCTGGGATCATCGCAACCCTCTTGCGATGCATCTTTTGCAGAGGTAGGGAACCTCGACCGCTGAAACAATAAGCGGAATTCCGGCACTGGATCTCTGTGGCGCCCGGCGCGTCACTTGGAGATCTCATGAAAGCCGCTCTTCTCATCCCTGCCCTCGCGCTCCTGGCGCCCGCGAGCCTCCTGGCCGAAGCCCCCCGGTTCGGCGTGGAAGTGTTCGGAAGCGCCCCGGCCGCGGGCCTCAAAGACAACTACACCAGCAACTCCCTCGGCTTTGGCGCAGGCTTTTTCGCCGAATGGGAGCTGAGCCGCGGCCATTCCATCCGCCTCCTCTTCGACCAGGCCACCGTCTACGGGAAGAAGGGCACCAACTGGGCCGGCACCGGCAATCTCAACGGCATGGGGGCCTTCCAGACCGACATGAGGACCACCCGCTGGTCCTTCGGTCCCGAATTCCACCTGAGCCTCACGGGCACCCAGCAGGGCCCGTACCTCCTGGCCGGCCTCGGCCTCGGCAAGGTCGAGAGCATGTCGGGCGCCCTTCCCGGCGTCTACTTCACCAACAACGACGGCAGCATGAACAAGTCCCTGCGCATCTACGCCGACTCCGGCACCCGGCTCCAGTGGGCCCTGGGCGCGGGCTACCGCCTCAATTCCGACTGGGACCTGAAGGTCCGCTACTCGAGCGTGGCCTCCCATGGCCGCCAGCTGGCCTCCGTCGACTTCGGCGTGGACTACCGCTTCTAGTCCTTGGTTTCAATCAGACGCGGTGCCTGGGCTCCGCCCAGATCCAGTCATCACATAGGGCAACATCAAGTTGCCCTATGTGTTGACAGGATCGTGGGGGAGCACGAGGGGGGACGGAGAGGGAGCGTAGCGACCGCGATTCGACGCAGGGCGTCTCATCCCCTCGTTCATGTCAGGGCAGTTCCAGTGCGAGGCCGGGTTCCGGGGAGACTTTCACCCGGAACACGGCCTCGATGAGTTCGGGGGTGAGGATGGCGCCAGGCGGGCCGAAGCCCACGAGGCGGCCCTGGTCCAGCACCATGACCTGGTCGAACCGGAAGGCGGTGCGGAGGTCGTGGAGGCTCACCATCAGGGTGCTGCCCGCCGCGGCGAGGTCCTTGGCCAGCTTGAGCACCTCCAGGCCGTGGCGCACGTCGAGGCTGGCGGTGGGCTCGTCCCAGAGCTGAAGCGGCGCGCCGGTGGCCAGGGCCCGGGCCAGGAAGACGCGACGCCGCTCACCGCCGCTCAGCTCGGTGATGGGGCGCGCGGACAGGTGGACGAGGTCCAGGGTGGCCATGGCGGCCTCCACGCCCACGCCGTCGTCCCCCCAGGCGTGTCGGCCCTGGGCCACCACGTCCCGCACGGGGAAGGCGAACTCGGCGTGGCTCTCCTGGCCCAGCCAGGTCAGCTCGCGGCCCCGCTCCAGGAAGGGGATCCGGGCCAGGTCCCGCCCGTTCCAGGAAATGGCCCCCCGGGCCTGGAGCAGGCCCGCCAGCACCTGGAGCAGGGTGGACTTGCCCGCGCCGTTGGGGCCGACCACCGCCACGGTGCAGCCCCCCTCGAGCCGCACGGACAGGTCCCGCAGGCGCGAGCCCAGGGTCAGGCCCGAAGCCGACAGCACGGACCCCGCTTGGGCGGGCCGCGTCAGCATGGGTTCCTCCGCAGCATCCAGAGGAGGAATGGACCGCCGATGAGGGCGGTGACGACCCCCAGGCGCAGGCCGCCGGGCACGAAGCGGGTGGGCAGGTCGCACAGGAGCACCAGGGCCGCGCCGCCCACCATGGACAGCGGCAGGAGCCGCCGGTGGTCGGGGCCGAAGGCCAGGCGCAGGAGGTGGGGCACCAGGAGGCCCACGAACCCCACCACGCCCCCCACGGCCGTGGCCAGGGCGGTGAGCACGGTGGAAAGGGCGATGAGCTGCCAGCGCAGGCGCTTGACGTCCACCCCCAGGCTCTGGGCGGCGGGCTCCCCCAGGCTCAGGAGGTTCATGGGCCGGCCCAGGGGCAGCAGGAGGACGCAACCCACCAGGATGCCGGGCAGGCCGATGGCCACGTGCTCCCAGGTGCGGTTCTCGATGCCGCCCATCAGCCAGAAGAGGATCTGGCCGCTCACTTCGAACTTCCCCGCCGACAGCGCCAGGAGGAAGCTGGTGCCCGCCCCGAAGAAGGCGTTCAAAGCGACCCCCGACAGCAGGAGGTGCTCGGGGCCCGCCCCGCGCCGCGCCAGCGCCATGACGGCCCCGGTGGCCAGGAAGGCCCCCGCGATGGCCGCCAGGGGCACCGCGAGGAACCCCGCGGTCCCGCCCAGCGCCAGGCCTCCGGTCATGAGTCCGGCGGCGGCCAGCACGGCGACGGCTCCCAGGGCCCCGCCGGCGCTCACGCCCAGGAGCCCCGGGCTCGCCAGGGGATTGCGGAAGAAGGCCTGCATGGTCACGCCCGAGGCCGCCAGGCCCGCCCCCACGGCGACCCCCACCAGGGTGCGGGGCAGCCGCAGGTCCCAGAGGATGGTCCGGTTCAGCTCGTCCCCCCGGCCCAGGAGGGCCTGGAGAAGCTGCGAGGCGCCGAGGTTGGAGTCCCCCAGGACCAGGGAGAGCACGACGGCCCCGGCCAGGATGAGCCCCAGGATCAGCCCCGCCCTGCCCCTCACCGGAAGGCCTCGGGATGGAGGGCCCTGGCCAGGCATTCGAAGGCGTCGAGGCGGGCCTGGCCGGTGGCCGACATCAGCGGCCCCGGGATCTCCACGAGCCGGCCTTTCCGCAGGGCCTCCATGAACTTGTAGGGCGGCATGGCCTTGAGCTTGTCCCGCATGCCTTCGCCCTGGTCGGTCACCAGCATGTCCACCTTCCAGTTGAGCACCTTCTCGTTCGGGGTGGGCTGGTGGCCGCGGATGCCCTGCTCGGAGGCGACGTTGAGGGCCCCGGCGTGGTCGCAGAGGTCCTGGAAGGTCGTGCCCGCGCCGGCCGTGAAGGGGTAGAGGCCCACCGCCAGCACGCGCACGGGCTTGAGGCCCCTGAGTTTCTGGTCCAGGGCCGCCACCCGGCCCTGCCACTGGCGGATCAGCTCCTCGGCCCGTTCCGGACGGCCCAGGGCCGCTCCGATCCTGCGGGCCGAGTCGTAGAGGTCAGCCAGGGTCTCGAAGCGGTCCAGGACCACCAGCGTGACCTTCGCGCGGCGCAGGAGGGTGAGGGTTTCGGGGGCGGTGTAGGCCGCGGCCAGCACCAGGTCCGGGCGGAAGCGGAGGATGTCCTCGGCGGTGCCGGTGCGCAGGCACGGATACTTCGCAAGGGCCTTCACGTCGGGCGTGAAGCCCGGGTCCCGGCTGAGGTGGCTCAGGGCGGCGATCTGCCCGGGTTCAGCCAGGGCCGCCAGGAGCTCGTCGGTGCCCACGGTCTGGCTCACCACCCGCGCGGGCCTCCCCGCCCGGAGGAGGGCGGGGAGAACCAGCAGGAGAAGGAGAAGGAGGCGCCTCATCCTAGAAACGGTAGCGCACCTCGAGGGTGCCGGTGGGAGGTTGTGCCGGATAGCCGTAGACCTGCGAGGCATCATTCTGGAAGTCCCGGGCTCCCGCCAGCCACTGGGCCGCCGAGGTCCGGGGCTGCAGGAGGTGGTCCCCCCGCAGGGTGAGGGTCAGGTTCCTGCGCAGGCTCCACGCGGCCAGGACGCCCAGATCGTTGAAGTGCTCCTTGAAGGCGGCGGAGGCGTTGTAGCCGGGGTTGGGCACGCCGTAGTCGTAGCGAGGCCCCGTCCAGGACCAGCGGGCTTCCAGGCGCAGTCTGCCGAAGGTCCGGTGGCCATTGAAGCCCAGCACCTGGAAGGGCCTGCGCAGCACCGCGCTGTTCAGGAATTCCTGCCCGGCGGCGGCGTCCCGGTCCCGGAACTCCTGGTTGCGGTAGAAGCCCTCCAGGCTCCAGGCGGCGGTGCGGTAGCCCAGGGTGAACCGGGCCGACTGCAGCAGCAGGTTCGAGCCGTTCTGGTAGCTGCCGGTCCAGTAGCCCCCGTACTGGTCGATGTAGGTGCCGGTGTCGGGGTTGAAGTAGATCAGGTTGCCGTAGGCGGTGCGGGAGAGTTCCACCCCCGCCTTCCAGGGGCCCCGCTCGAAGGTGAGCCCGGCCTGGGTGGTGGTGCTCTTCTCGTTGTCCAGGGGCGGGTTCTGCGCCGGGGGGTTGTTCTGGGCGTTGTAGACGGTCTGGAAGAGCAGCGGGTTCGCGAAGGCCGTCCCGGAGGAGGCGTAGCAGCGGAAACCGCTCCCCAGCAGCCAGTTGACGCCCAGCTTCCAGGTGGCGTGGTTGACGGCGTCGTCCTGGGAGGCCCCCGGTCCGGTGGGGAAGGTGAGCCGGTCCCGCTCCTGGCGCACGGACCCCACCAGGCGCAGGGCCGGGCCCAGTTCCCACTGGTCCTCCAGGAACAGGGCCAGGTGGCGGCCCGAGGCCGGGTCGGAGCCGTAGGAGAAGGCGGTCTCCCCGCTGGCGTCAAAACCGGCCTGGAGCGTGGTGGCGTCCGAGGCCTTCCAGGTCAGGGTCCCGGTGGACTGGTTCCGGCGGCTCAGGTAGCGGTCCGTGGCCGCGTTGGTGAGGTAGTCCGGCTCCAGCCGGACCTGCAGGACCTGGCCCAGGGTCAGCTCCGCCGTCAGGGCCGGAGCCAGGACGGTGCGCAGGGCCCCGCTCAGGACCTCCATGCGGCTGAAGTCCTGGCGGGCGGGAACGTACTGGGAGGGGTCCCGGGGCGGGGCGGACACGTAGACGATCGGGATGGGCACGCCGGAAAAGGCGTTCACGTAGTTGAGGGTCAGCAGGGTGTCGGTCCCCACCTGCTGGCCCAGGCCCACGAAGGCGCCCGAGGAGCGGTACGGGTTGTCGGCCGTGGTGGCGCCATCCTCCCGCTGGGCGCTGAGGGAGGCCCTGACCCACCCGCTGCCCCAGCCCCAGGCGGGGGCGAAGGCACCCTGCTGGATGTCCTGGGTCCCCTGGCCGAGCCGAACCTGGCCGGAAAATCCGTCCGGAGCGTGGCCGGCCGAGAACAGGGCGACCACGCCCGCCTGGGCATCGGAACCGTACCGCGTGGAGCAGGGCCCCTGCTGGAGCTCGATGCGTTCGATGCCGGCCAGGGAAATGAAGCTCAGGTTCACCCCGCCCAGGCCGGAGGCGTCCGCGAGCCGGATGCCGTCCAGGGTCACCACGCTGTCCTGGGGCCTGCCGCCGCCCAGGCCCAGGGAGGTGGCCGTGCCTACCCCGCCCGAAGCGAACACCATGCCCGGCAGGATCGCGGCGAGCAGGTCCCCGAGGTTGTCGGCCCCCCGGGCCTCGATGGCGGCCCTGTCGATGACCACGACGGGGTTGGGGGTCTGGACCACGGCCACGGGGGTGCCCTCGGCCGTGACCGTCACGGTGGCCGAAGCGTCCGCGGGGGGCGGGGGGGGTTCGGGACTCGCGGCCCAGGCGGCGGCCCCCAGGGCCAGGAGGAGGGAGCTTCGGTAACGACCCATGATCATGCTCCGCGCATGCGGCCGGGAGTCGGAGGGGCAACGGCCGCGGGGGCCAGAACCGCTACCGCCCCCACGGCGGTTGGGTTAAGGCGGGACCGGTCTCCGGGCTCGCACGCGACAGGCATCGGGGTGAAGCTCCAATGCCCCCGGAACCTTCCCGGGGAAGCGCCCCAGTGGTTCCAGCGAGGTCTCCCGTGCCCAACCGCTTGGCCCGGGGTGCATACCGTTGCGGGGCAGCGCAGGAATCACACCTGCTTCCCGAACATCCAGCACACGATGTAGGACGTCCAGGATCCCAGGAGCGTAGCCCCTGCGCAAGGTGCATAATGGTGCCATGGCCCAACGCCCCCTTCCGCAATCCAGCACCAAGCTCCTGGCCATCCAGAAGGACTTCCAGCAGATCGCCACCATGGCCGGCTTTCTCAACAGCGGCCTCGACCTGCCCCAGCTCCGCCTCTCCTTCACCCTCTACGGCCGGGTCCTGGTGCCCAGCGCCGAGGAGGGGCTGCGCCTGACCCCGCGGCTCCAGGCCTGGTCGGAGCGGATCGCCCTGCGCCTGCGGGAGGACAGCTCCTCGGCGGTGCTCCCCCCCCAGATCCAGGTCGCCTCGCCCCAGCCCCTGCCCAATGGGGAAGGCTACTACCTCGTCACCACGCTCACGTTCGCCTCGAAGGTGACCGAGCAGGGCTACCAGCGGGTGCGCAGCGCCGTCCTATCGGCCTATCAGGCGGCCGTCGCGCTGCGGGAAAGGGGCAACTGGGGCGAGCCCGCACCGGCAGACGAGGCCCCGGCTGAGGAAGCGCCAGACCTCGCGGCCCCGGAGCCTGCCGAGGTCGAAGGCGCCCTCACCACGGTCAGCCCTGCCGCCCAGCCTGAAGCAGACCCCGGGACAGACCCGGGGACAGGCCCCGGAGAAGGGCCTGGCTCGCCCGGGCCCGGTGACTCAGGGCCTGCTTGACGGCAGGGGGCAGTTCTCCGAAGGTCCGGTCATGGCCTTCGGGAATGAAGATGGGATCGAATCCGAAGCCCTGGGTCCCCCGGGGTTCCAGGGCCAGGGTGCCTTCCACGCTCCCCGAGAAGGTGCGGGCTGGCCCGCCGTCCATGGGGTGCCAGGCCAGCACGCACACGAACCGGGCCCCACGGCCCGCCTCCGGCGGCACCAGGGCCAGCAGGGCGCGATTCTTGTCAGCCTGGGACAGGCCCTTGGCGAACCGGGCGCTGAGGACCCCGGGTCCGCCCCACAGGGCATCCACGCACAGGCCGGAATCGTCCGCGAGGACCCCGTCCACCTCGGGCCCTCCGCTGTCACGCCACCACGCCGCGGCGAAGGTCGCCTTCTGGAGGGCGTTGTCCTGGAAGAAGGCCCCCTCCTCGGGGATGTCCGGAGCCTCCAGAGGCCACTGCAGGAGCGCCACCCCGGGCAGGAGTTCCAGGAATTCCCGGACTTTCCCGGCATTGCGGGAGGCCAGAAGGAAACGCATCACATCTTCGCGTAGGGATCCGGGTAGTAGGGATCCTCGTAGTAGGGATCGGCGGGCGCAGGCACCACGTCCTGGTTCCAGCTCTCCATGGGGGGAACCCAGGGTAGGGAGGTTTCATCCATTGGATTCATCAATGCCCCGCTTGAAGGATGATGGAAACTATCACAGTCGCCGCGCCGCGGACCCGGTAAAAAAAACATATAAAATCCACGCGCGGCCCCGGATAGGCCTACGTACTTTCATTTCAACAGCTGCCCACAGGCGCCCTGCACATCCCGCCCCCGGCTTTTGCGAACGGTCACAAAGCACCCACGGGCCTTGAGCCGGTCCAGGAAGCGCTGGAGCCCCTCCTCCGCCGGCTGCCTGAAGGTGGAGGCGGGGTGTTCGTTCATGCGGATCAGGTTGATGTTGTGCTCCCGCTTCAGGTCGCCCAGCCAGTCCGCGAGGCGGTCCGCGTCCTCCAGGGTGTCGTTCTCCCCGGCCAGGAGCACGTACTCCAGGAGGAACTTCTCCCCCGGGGCCAGGCCCCAGTGGTCCAGGGCCTCCCGCAGGCGCCGGAGGTTCCAGACCCGGTTCACGGGCATGACCCGGCTCCGGGCCTCGTCCGTGGTGGCGTTGAGGCTCAGGGCCAGCCAGGGGCGCGGCTGCATCCGCGCCAGGCGCTCCATGGCCGGCACCAGCCCCGAGGTGGAGACGGTGATGCGCCGGGTGGAGATGTTGAGGCCCTCGGGGTGGTTGAGGATGCGCACGGCCCGGTGGACGTTGTCCAGGTTGTGGAGGGGCTCGCCCATGCCCATGAAGACCAGGGTGATGGCGTGGGGCCGGGCCGGGCCCAGGGTGCGGATGAGGGCCAGCACCTGGCCGACGATCTCGCCGGCCGAGAGGTTGCGCTTGATGCCCATGGAGCCCGTGGCGCAGAAGGTGCAGCCCATGGCGCAGCCCACCTGGCTGCTGAGGCAGAGGGTGACGCGCGGATTGCGCACCTCCCGGGGCATGTGCACCGCCTCGATGCGCTCCCCGTCCCGCAGCCGCAGCACCACCTTGGTGGCCCCGTCGTCGCTGGGGTGGCGCTCGATCACCTCGGGCAGGCTGAGGTCATACGAGGCCTCCAGCCACTGGCGGGCCTCCCGGTTCAGGAAGAGGCCTTCCTCGCGATAGGTCCAGGGCCGCTGCAGGCGGGAGAAGACATGGGCCGCCCGGGCCGGGGCGCCCTCCAGTTCCTCGGGCAGGAGACCGAAGGCCGAGGGCAGCCCGCCGCCCTCCGGCGCGGCGCTGTCCCAGGGGTTGGCGACCGGGGCGCTCATAGTACCGAGATCCCTTCCAGGGCGCTCACCTCGTGGGCGTTGAAGCTCGAGCGCACCAGGGGCCCCGCGTAGACCGTGCGGAAGCCCAGGGCCTTGGCCTTGCGGCCCAGCTCGGCAAACGTGTCGGGATGGACGTAGCTCTTCACCGGCAGCTGGTGCCGGGTGGGCCGCAGGTACTGGCCCAGGGTCAGGATGTCCACCCCCGCCTCCACCAGGGCCGCGAAGACCTCCAGGAGCTCCGCCTCGGTCTCCCCCAGCCCCAGCATGAGGCCGGACTTGGTGCGGAACTCGGGCCCGAAAAGCGCCGAACCCAGGCGCCGGGCCTCGGCCAGCACCGCCAAGGTGCGGGGGAAGCGGCCCGCGGGGCGCACTTCGGGATACAGGCTGGGCACCGTCTCCGTGTTGTGGTTGAACACCGCGGGACCCGCGGCCACCACCTCGGCCACGGCGTCCAGGTTGCCCATGAAGTCAGGGGTGAGAACTTCCACCCCCACGCCGGGGTTCACCCGGCGGATGGCGCGGATGGTCCGGGCGAAATGGGCCGCGCCGCCATCCTCCAGGTCGTCCCGGTTCACGGAGGTGAGCACCGCGAACTGCAGGCCCAGGGCCGCCACCCGCTGCGCGGTCTCCTCGGGCTCGAGCGGGTTCAGGGGCAGGGGCCGGCCGTTGCGGATGGAGCAGAAGCCGCAGGCCCGGGTGCAGGTGTCGCCCATGAGCAGGAAGGTGGCGGTGCCGTGGCTGAAGCAGTGGGTACGGTTGGGGCATCGTGCCTCCTCGCACACCGTGTGCAGCTCGGACTCACGCAGCCCCGTCTTCATGGCGTGGAGGTCGGCGAGGTTGACCTTCTCCTGCACGATCCAGGGCGGCAGGCGCGGGTGGCCTTCCATCACTTCGCGGCCGGAACGTCTGGAGAATCGAGGCATGAACGGGGCTCCCTGGGTCCACCAGGATAACCGTTTCCCTGTCTGCCTATGCAACTATCAGAATCTAAGTGACATGCAGGTGAGACCCCCGTCCATCTTGCGGGCTTCGGAGGTGTCAAGCAGACGAATGGGCAGGCCAAGACCTTCCAGCTGGGCCACGGTCCTGGGGAAGCCCTCCGGCACCAGCAGGGTGCCATTCACCCATAGGGTGTTGCCCGCATATTCCTCCTCCGGGTCCACCACGAGCCTGCGGTAGGCGGCGAACTCCGGGCGGTCCCGGAAGGCCTCCGAGAGCAGCAGGGTGTCGCCCCCGGCCCAGTTGACGCTGGATTTCAGGTGCAGCCCCGCGGCCACCTCCACCGGCGCCCAGGTGCAGCCCCGGCGCTCCAGTTCCGCCCCCAGGGCCCGGGCGCCCTCGAGGTTGGTGCGCTGGGAGATGCCCACGAAGAAGTGGGTTCCAACCATGAGCACGTCGCCGCCGTCCACCGTGCCGGGGGCCTGGATGCGCACCACCGGCCGGTGCCGGGCCAGGACCGGCACCATGCTCTCCTCCTCGCCCCGGCGGGCCGGGGCCCCGGGCCGGGTGATGACGGCCACGCTGGGGGTCACCACCGCCACGTCCTCCACGAAGTAGGCGTCGGGGTGGCCCTCCAGGGCGTCCAGCACCTCCACCTCCAGGCCCAGTTCCCTCAGAGCCGCCACGTAGGCCGCGTGCTGGGCCAGCATCCGGGTGAAGTCGGGCCGGCCCAGATCCGAGGTCGTCAGGCCCTGGGCGAAGTCAGGTCCGGGTTTGCGGGCGAGGGCGCGGGTGAACATCTAGTTCCTTCCCACGACGCCCGTCACGGGGCTGGAGGCGCTGGCGTAGAGCCGCCTGGGCATGCGTCCGGCCTCGAAGGCCAGGCGCCCGGCCTTGACGCCGTGGTCCATGGCCAGGGCCATCTTCACCGGATCGGAGGCTTCGGCCACGGCGGTGTTCATGAGCACGGCGTCCGCCCCCAGCTCCATGGCCACGGCCGCGTCGCTGGCGGTGCCCACCCCCGCGTCCACGATCAGGGGCAGGCCGAAGGAGCCCACCACCTCGCGCAGTATCTGGATCACGTAGGGGTTCTGGATGCCCAGGCCCGAGCCGATGGCCGAGCCCAGGGGCATCACGGCCGCGCAGCCCGCCTCGCAGAGCTTTTTCGCCAGGATCGGATCGGCGTTGATGTAGGGCAGCACCACGAAGCCCTCCTTCACGAGGGTCTCCGCGGCCCGCAGGGTCTCCTCGCCGTCGGGGTAGAGGCTCTTCGGATCGCCGATCACCTCGAGCTTCACCCAGTTCGTCTCCAGGGCCTCCCGGGCCAGGCGGCACACCCGCAGGGCGTCCTCCCGGGTGTAGCAGCCGGCGGTGTTGGGCAGGAGGGTCATGCCCTTGGGAATCCAGTTGAGGATGTTGTCCTCGCCCTTGGCGGCCAGGTCGAAGCGGCGCACCGCCAGGGTGATCATGTCCACCGAGGCCGCCTCGTAGCAGGCCTTCATGGTGGCGAAGTCCTTGTACTTGCCGGTGCCCAGGATGAGGCGGTTCTGGAAGGTCTTGCCGGCGATCGTGAGCATGCGCTTTCTCCCGTGGAAGCCCCAGTCTACTGCAGGGTGCCGGGACCCACCGACCCGGCTGCTAACATTCGGGCATGCCCACCCCCGCCTCCGTCCTCCTGAGCCTCGCCCTCGCCACCTTCAAGCCGTCCCCGGTGCCGGGGGGCGTGGCCGTCGTGGCGATCCCCTCGGCCCGGGCCACCTACCACGGGGAGCGAGTGCTGGTGCGGGCCCACGGCAAGGGGTGGGAGGCCGTGGTGGGCGTGCCCCTCGGCGCCAGGCCGGGCCCGGACAGCCTGGATGCGGACGGCCAGGCCGTGCCCTTCACCGTCCTCCCCAAGCACTACCCCGAGCAGCGGGTCCAGGTGGCGAACCCCCGGCTGGTGAACCCCAACGCCGAGGACGAGGCCCGCATCGCCAGGGAGGCAGCCCTCACGGGGCCCGCCTGGACGGCCTGGCCCGAGGGCCTCACCCCGACCCTGGCCTTCAGCCAGCCCACGCCCGGAGCGCTGACGGCCTCCTTCGGCATGCGCCGGATCTTCAACGGCGAGCCCCGGGCGCCCCACTCCGGCCTGGACATCAAGGCCCTTGCCGGCCAGGTGGTGTGGGCGCCGGCGGCGGGAGTGGTGGTGCTCACGGGCTCGTTCTTCTTCAGCGGGAACGCGGTGTACCTGGCCCACGGGGAGGGCGTGGTGAGCCTGTTCGCCCACCTGTCCAAGGTGCTCGTGCAGAAGGGACAAATACTCAAGGCCGGCGAGCCGCTGGGCGAGGTGGGCATGACCGGCCGCGCCACGGGGCCGCACCTGCACTGGTCGCTCAGCCTCAACAACGCCCGGGTGGACCCGCGCCTCTTCCTCGCCGCGGAGGGGCGGAGGCCTACTCGCCGATGATCTTTATCAGCGCGCGCTTGTCGCGCCGCCCGTCGAACTCCCCGTAAAAGATCTGCTCCCAGGGCCCGAAATCCAGGCGGCCCTTGGTGATGGCGACCACCACCTCCCGGCCCATGATCTGGCGCTTGTGGTGGGCATCGGCGTTGTCTTCGCCGGAGCGGTTGTGCAGATAGCCCCCCCGCGCCGGATCGGCCCCTTCGTTGAAGGGGGCCAGCTTTTCCAGCCAGCGCTTGTAGTCCTCGTGGAGGCCCGGCTCGTCGTCGTTGATGAAGACGCTCGCCGTGATGTGCATGGCGTTCACCAGGCAGAGGCCCTCCTGCACCCCGCTGGCGTCCAGCGCCTCCTCCACGTCCGGCGTGATGTTCACGAAGCCCATGCGGGTCGGTTCGTGCAGGGTGATGGTGCTGCGATAGGACTTCATGGCGGCCTCCCTCGGTGTCAGCTTGAAGGATGCCCTCCCCAAGTTCAATTACCCAGGCCGGAGGCTTCCCAACGGGTGGAAAATGTTCCCATTCCCCCCAGGTGTCCCCATGCGCCCCCCCATCCTCATCATCCCCGGCCACGGCAACTCCGGTCCGGGCCACTGGCAGAGCCTCTGGGAGGCGACCCTCCCCCGGGCCAGCCGCGTCCAGATGCCCAACTGGGACTTCCCCCACCGCCCGGACTGGGTGGAGGCCCTGGACAGCGCCGTCCTCCGCGCCGGGGAGGAGGCGGCGCCGGTCCTGGTGGCCCACGGCGTGGGCTGCCTGGCCGTGGTCCACTGGGCCCGCGCCTACCGCCGCCCCATCCAGGCCGCCCTCCTGGTGGCCCCCACCGACGTGGAGGCGCCGCCCTATGCCGAACCCTTCGCCAGCTTCGCCCCCATCCCCCTCTACGGCCTCCCCTTCGAAAGCCGGGTGGTCGCCTCCTCCAATGACCCCTTTGTGAGCCTGGACCGGGCCCGGGCCTTCGCCGCCGCCTGGCTGAGCCGCTTCACGGACGCCGGCCCCCGGGGCCATCTCAACCTCGCCTCGGGCCACGGACCATGGGCGCTGGGGGAGGGGATCATGGAGGATCTGCTGTGAGTTGGAGGGTGCCCACTTTTTCAGAAAGGACACAATGGACCCAATTTAGTTACTATATACCTGTACTAATTAATGATTTTTGTTCCTTTTTAGGGCGCAATGCTCGGCAACAAGGCAGAACTCACCTCGGTCCTCAGGCGCTACAACCGCTCTCCTGAACCATGCTCAAACTTGTGCAGGCTGTAGGTCGGGGGCCATCACGCCGCGGACTGCACCGCTGAGAGCGGCTTCCTCCGCTAGTCCCGTAGAGTCGGGACACCCGGTTTGATTCGCATTGGCGCTGCCTTTCGGCACCTCCCGCCATCCTTGGGGATGGAAACGCCAATCACACCGTCCTTGGACGGGGCCTGAGCAAGGCAATTGGAGGCTCCTGGTGCGGATAATCCGCATCAGTCCGTTTTTCGCGGCATTCTCATCACGGTGGTGATGGGTGCCGCATTGGGCACAACTCCACTCCCGGATCTTGGGCGGAATTCCGCCCGGTACAACCTGGCCACACTCAGGCTCGGAGCAGGTCCGTGTCGTGCCCGTTTCATCGAACACCTCGGCGACTTTCCCCGACCGGCGGGCCACCCAGAGCAGGATCGGTTTGAACCGCCCCAACAACGAACGGTACTGCATGGCGCGGTTCATCTTCCTTCCAAACCCCGCGTCGCCCTGGCTGGGAGCGTAATCGCCCACCCCAATCAGGTCATAGTTCTTGCAGAGCTTGTTGGAGATGCTGAACAGATAGTGCTTGGTCTGGTTTCGCCGCTTCTGTTCCACCCGCTTCAGTGCGCAGTTGATCCTGTTCCACTGCCTGGACGGTTCCCAGTGCCGTCCCACGCTTTGGTCCTGTCGAACCACCTCTACCAGACGGGACCTTCGCTGGCAGCGATCCCGCTTGGCCTTCAGCTTGTCAATCCTCCGGTCCATTTCCCGGAGGCCTTCCAGGTTCTGGATCTCGATGGCCTTCCCGCCGGTATCTACACCGTAGGCGAAGTTCTTCTCGGTATCCCCTGCGGGGATACGCGAGACGAAAAGAAATATATGATTCGGATCCAGGGCCACCGCCTTTCGGATGGGTTTGGGCTCCGGCATAGGGCGCCGGAGGGTCACCACCGCGAAATAGGTATGGCCTTCCTTCACGATCCGCAGGTTGCGGGCGTCTGCCAGGCCAGGATTGGTTTCGCCCAATGGGAGTTCCAAGGCCAGGCGCTTGCCTTCGGCGTTGGCGCCCAAGCTCAGGTGGAGCTTGCCACCCTCGAAGGAGAACCCCTTCCCGGGTTCGTCATACTCCAGGCTGAACCAAGCCCTGCCCCAGCGGTGGAAGCGGGGCCATTGGACTTCGGGCCCATTCCTGCGCCCGCTCCGGCTGTCCTGGTAGGCCTGGATGGCATGGGACAAGCGCAGGGCAGCATTCTTAAGGGGGCTGGAGTGCACCGCTTTCAGGAAGGGATGGTCCGTCTTCATGGCCGGGAGGAGGTTCCGCAACCCGCGCTTGGAGTACAGCACCTGCCCGATCTCGGCCGCGTTGGCATCCAATTCGACGTGCCGCCGTTCGGGTTCCACCTGTTTGGCGGCCTTTAGGCGTGCATAACCGGCTCGCAGATCGTCGGCCAAGGCTTTCAGTTGATTGAAGGCCCAGGCGCAGATCTTGCTCTGGCCATCCAGAATGCGTGCGTCCTCGCCCGTGTTCTCGAGCGGAATTCTGCGGACAAATAGGGTGGGGGACTCGGACATACCACCCAGCTTAGGCGAAGTTTTGGCGAAGGCAACCCCCTTACACCTTGAAAAGGCATCAGGCGATGGGCGGATTGGGGCGGATCACGTAAGGCATTGAACTTGCTCCTTTAGCCAGGAATAGACAAAATTGCGAAAGAAATTAATTTCAGTTAGGAGCCCCCTGCTCAAGCTCCACGGCCTGGAGGCCGTCCTCAACCTGTGGCGTGAGGTGGAACCGGCTGCCGACGGCCTTGAGTATCTCTTCCTGGATGAAGTCCAGGCCACCAAGGACTGGCAGACCTGGCTTAAGCACCAGGTGGATTTCGACAAGCGCAGGCGTATCGCCGTCACGGGTTCATCCACCCCCTTGACCCTGGAGGGCCAGGAATCGGGCGTCGGGCGGTGGCACACACTTCAGCTCGCGACCCTTTCCTTTTTCGAATTCATGCAGATCAAACGCCTTGCTGTGCCTGCCCTGCCCGATGCCCCCTCGTTCCAGTCCCTGTTCGGATGGACGCCGGCAGCCTTCCATCGCGTGAGTGCGGATGCCGCGCCCCTGGTGGGACATTTCCACGACTACCTTCTGCGGGGCGGGTTCCCCCAGTGCGCCCTGATGGAGTCCATGACCCTGGCCCAGAAGCTGTTGCGAGAAGACATCGTGGACAAGGTCCTCAAGCGGGACATGACCGCCCTCTTCGGCGTACGGCGAGTGATCGAGCTTGAACACACGTTCCTCTACCTTTGCCTGCACGACGGCGACCTTCTGGACCTCCCCCAGCTCTGCGGCAACCTTGGACTCAAACGGGCAACCGTTGCCAATTTCATTGACCTCCTGGAATCCACCCACCTGATCTATCAGTTGAAACCCTACGGCTATGGCAAGGAGGTCCTGCGCGGAAGGTCCAAGATCTACCTTGCCGACGCCGCCATCGCCCCCAGCGTCCTGCTCAAGGGCAAGGCCCTTCTCGATGACGGACCGGCCCTGGGGCGCGCGGTGGAAACGGCCTTCTTCAAGCACGTTTTCACCCGCTACTACCGGCAGAGCATCGGCTTCTCCTATTGGAGAGGAAAGAAGGACCTGGAGGTCGACCTCATCGCCGATATCGAAGGGGAACTGGTGCCATTCGAGGTCAAGTACCGTTCCAGGCACACCGGGGCGGCGGACCTGAAGGGCCTGGCCGAGTTCTGCACGGAGAGGAAGGCTCGCAGAGGCTATGTCATAACCCGGGAACTGGCGGACTTCGGCCTCACGGAACTCAGGGGCACACCCATCCTCAAGATCCCCGCCCCCCTCGCGTGCTACTGGCTCAGCCGCGGCGAGGCGGAGCCCGCGTAGCTTCGAGGCCACGTACGGCCGGTGCTCGCGGGACGAGCAATAATATGACGTCAACATCCTAAATAACATATGCAGTAATGTTTAGTCTTGTAAAATTTCGTTGAGTCGAACGGCCAGGCGTATAGGATAGGCCAGCATCCAACGAACGGGACGAGTGGCCAACCTGCCCGATCCCTCCGCTGTGACCCTTCCATCGCGCAGGAGCTGTCATGAAAGTGCCTTCGGTCGTCACGTTCTCCGTAGCCCTGGGCGCCACGTCCCTGCTTTCCCTGCCGCTCGCCGGCCAGGAACGCCAGGGCCTGGACGTCGGCAACATCCACATTCCCGAATCCTCCCGCGTGTGGGAGGAGGACCTGGGCGTCCGGATGCGCACCCACCACCTGATTCTCAGGAACACGGCCACCGGCGAAGGCCCCGGCGGCGGCATGACGCCCACCCAGATCAAGTCCTTCTATGGCTTCAGCACGGGCACCGGCGGACAGGGCGTCATCGCCATCGTCGACGCCTACGACTACCCCACGGCCCTCAACGACTTCAACACTTTCGCCGCCCAGTTCGGACTGCCCCAGGAAACCTCCACCAATCCCACGGCTTCCACGAACAAAGTCTTCCAGGTCGTCTACGCCAGCGGTACCAAGCCCGCGGGCAACGCCAGCTGGAACGAGGAGGCGGCCCTGGATATCGAGTGGGCCCACGCCATGGCGCCCAATGCCAAGATCGTCCTGGTGGAGGCCACCTCCGCCACGAACGCCAACCTGTACGCGGCCGTCAAGGCCGCCGCGGCCCTCGCCGGGGTGGAGGAGATCTCCATGAGCTGGGGCGGCGGCGAAACCTCCGGCGAAACCAAGAGCGACACCACCTTCGACTTCGGCGGACCGCTGCTGTTCGCTTCCGCGGGCGACACCGGCGGCGTGGTGGAATATCCCTCCTGCTCCCCCTACGTCATCGCGGCCGGCGGCACCAGCGTCTCCACCAGCACGGCCGGCGTCTGGACGGCGGAAGCGGCCTGGACCGGGGGCGGGGGCGGCAACAGCAAGTACGAGAAGAAACCCTCCTGGCAGAGCGGCATCGCCTCCATCACCGGCACGGGCCGCGGGGTGCCCGACCTGTCCTGGGACGCTGATCCCAATTCCGGCGTCTCCGTCTATGACAGCACGTCCTACCAGGGCTACGTCGGCTGGCTGGTTTTCGGCGGCACCAGCGTCTCCGCGCCCTCCCTGGCCGGTGCGGCCAACTCCAGCCTGCCGGCCGGCACCTTCGCCAGCACCACCGCCTTCCTCACCAACCTGTACGCCAATTTCAAGAGCACGCCCAGCCTGTTCCGCGACATCACCACCGGCACCGCCGGCAAGAACAAGGCGGGGGCGGGCTGGGACTACTGCACCGGCGTCGGCGTGCCCACCGGGCCCAAGTCGTTCTAGTCATTCTCCGTACCAGCCGGCCAGGTGGCCCTCAAACGTGGTGGGTGGCGCGACTTGGGGCCTTGACAGTGTGCCGCCTAAAAGCGACACTTGACCTATGCAGGAGATCCGAAAAACCCCTGAATTCGAAAAGTGGTTCGACGGTCTCAAAGATAAGCAGGCCCAGCACCGCATCGACACAAGGCTCTTCCGGCTTGGGCTTGGTCTTCCCGGCGATGTGAAGCCTGTGGGACATGGCGTCTCGGAACTGCGGATCAACTATGGCCCCGGCTACCGCGTCTATTTCACCCAGCGGGGTAAAATCCTGATTTTCATCCTCGCAGGTGGAGAGAAAAGCACCCAGGCCAAGGACATAAAGGCGGCCATCGACCTTGCCAACACCTTTTGATGGAGGAGACCCATGGAAACGATCAAAGCCGGCAAGCCACGGTCAACCCGGGCCCTCCGCACCGTGACCACGCCATGGGACCCGGCCGATCACCTCAAGACCGAGGAAGACATGGCAGGGCTTCTGGAAGCGGCCCTCGACGACGGACACCCCCAGGTGATCGCCGCCGCCCTTGGCGCCATCGCACGGGCGAAAGGCATGACCAGCCTGTCCAAGGGAACCGGGCTGAACAGGAAATCCCTGTACCGGGCCCTCTCCGAAAACGGCAATCCCGAGCTCGAAACGTTCATCAAAGTTGTCAACGCCCTGGGCCTTCAGCTTCACGCAACCCCCAGGGCAGGCTGAGAAGGGGCCGTGGGGAGGCCGAATCCAGGTCGCTCAGCCCAGGAGCGCCTCCAGCCTGGCCTCCCCGTGCGCCGTGGCGCGGTCCAGCAGGGCCTGGGCGGTGGCGAGGAGTTCGGCGCACCGGGCCTTCATGTCCGCGTTGTAGGCCACGTCGTGGATGTCCTTGAGGTTGATGAGGACGTTCCAGATGCCGCCGCGCACGCCGGCGAAGGCGAGGGTGAAGCCCACCATGGCGTCGGTGATCGAAGCGGGGTTGCCGTGGAGCATGGCCTGCTCCGAGGCTTCCATGGCGCAGAGGCAGGCCGTGGCGGTGGACCAGGGCACGGCGACCGCGGACTTCAGCCCGGCCTGCATGGCGGCCTCCCGGGCGGCCTTCTCGGCGGGGTTTCCCCCCGGGAGTCGGCGGGCTTCCATGTAGGCGTTGAAGGCGTTGGTGTCCTCGTCCACGGCCAGCACCAGGGCGTCCTTGGCCCGCTGGGCCTGCTTCGCGGCCTGGAGCAGCAGGGGCTCGGCCTCTCTTGAAGCCTTGCCCTGGGTGAGGTTGGCCACCATGGAGGCCAGGGCGGCGCCCAGGGCCCCGGCCAGGGCGGCGATGCTGCCGCCGCCGGGGGCCGGGGTGTCCCGGGACACTTCGTCCACGAAGGCGGTGCAACTCAGGGCCATCAGGCCCTTCTCGAAGGTCCTGGGCAGACCCAGCACCTTCTTCTCGATCTCGAAGGGCGAGACGTCCGCCAGGCCCATGGAGAACACCGCGTTCTCCAGCACGTCGCCCACCGGGATGTGGGGGCTCTTGCCCTGGGCGGCCAGGTAGCGCTGGCCGGCCTGGAAGAGGGCCTGGAATGGCACGAGCCCCACGATCTCGCTGCCCGTGACCACGAGGCCGCGCTCCGCGGCCATGCGGCGGGTGGCCTCCAGCACGTCCACGGGGCTGGTGACCTTGTAGTTGGTGAGGTTGATGGAGAGCTGCGCGCGCTTGTACTGGTCCACGTACCAGCCGATGGCCTTGCATTCCCGGAACAGGCCGGCCCGGTGCACCTTCTTTCCCACCACGCCCTTGGACGCATCGATGTCGTTCAAGGCCAGCAGGTGCCGGAGGTCGTAGCCATGCGCCGCCTGGCAGTGGGCCTCCAGCTCGCCGAAGGTGGGGAAATCCTCGCCGCAGTTGCCGCAGGGGAAGTCACCCTCCCGGTAGTAGAGGAGCTCGCCCGAGCTGTAGAAGGCGTCCTTCTGGCCCCGGCGGGCGACCCTGCCCTTCTCGCGCAATTCGAAGGCCAGGTCCGTGGCGTGGTTCTTGTCGCGGCTGTTGAGGGTGATGTTGTAGGCCACCAGGAATTCCCGGGCGCCGGTGATGAGGGCGCCGGCCCGGTCATGCTTTCTGGCCGGGCCGAAATCGGGCGCCCAGGCCGGATCCTTCAGCTTGTCCTCGAGGCCCTCGTATTCGCCCTTCCGCACGGTGGCCAGGTTGCGCCGCTCCGGACGGCTGGCGGCGTGCTCGTACAGGAAGGTGGGGATTTCAAGCTCCCTGCCCACCCGCTCGCCCAGGGTCCGGGCCAGCGCCGCGCAGTCCTCCAGGGTGACCCCCTCCACCGGCACGAAGGGGCAGACGTCGGTGGCGCCCATGCGGGGGTGGGCCCCGTGGTGCTGGGTCATGTCCAGCACCACGGAGGCGGTCCGCACGGCCCGGAAGGCGGCCTCCACCACGGCCGCGGGTGCCCCCACGAAGGTCACCACGGTGCGGTTGGTGTCGAAGCCCGGGTCCACGTCCAGGAGCTGCACGCCGGGCACGGCCTCGATGGCGTCCGTGATCTGCCGGATCTTGGCGGGATCCCGTCCCTCGGAGAAATTGGGGACACATTCAACCAGCTGATGGGTCATGCTTGGCCTCGCAGAAGACAACGCCTACCAATGTGCCCTGCCCCGGCCGCGAGGCCAAGTTCCTTGTGACTTCCATCGATCTTCAAGCTTCACAATGATATTCGTGGATTTTGCGACCGATTCTCGCTATTCTGGGGCCTCGTTCTGGAAGGCGCGCCGGTCTGCGTCCTTCATCCGGCCGTGGCCGGGTTCCTGCTTCGAATTCCATCCATGCCCTGACCGGGGCCCGCGCAGTTCCATGAATTCGCGGGCGGGCCCAACCAGGAGCACCCATGTCCTTCGAAAATCTCGGCCTCATGCCGGAGCTGCTGCGTGCTGTTCGCGACCAGGGCTACGAAAGCCCCACCCCCGTCCAGGAGCAGGCCATCCCCCTGATCCTCGCCGGCCGCGACCTCCTCGCCGGCGCCCAGACCGGCACCGGCAAGACCGCCGGCTTCGTCCTGCCCATCCTGCAGCTCCTGGCCCCCGACCTCAGCTCCAGCGCCTCCCCGGCCCGGCACCCCATCCGCTGCCTCATCCTGACCCCCACCCGGGAGCTGTGCATGCAGGTGGAGGAGAGCGTGCGCACCTACAGCTCCCACCTGCCCCTGCGCAGCACCACCGTCTACGGCGGCGTGAACATCAACCCCCAGATCAAGGCCCTCCGCGCGGGCGTCGAGATCCTGGTGGCCACCCCGGGCCGCCTCATGGACCACTACGGCCAGGGCACCCTCAACTTCTCCCACCTCCAGTTCCTCGTCCTGGACGAGGCGGACCGCATGCTGGACATGGGCTTCATCCGCGATATCCGCAAGATCCTCGCCCTCCTGCCCGTCCGACGCCAGAACCTCCTGTTCTCGGCCACCTTCAGCGACGAGATCCGGAGCCTGGCCGGCAGCTTCCTCAAGAGCCCCGCCTTCGTGGACGTGGCCCAGCGCAACGCCCCCACCGAGCTGGTGGAGCACCTGGTCCACCCCGTGGACCGGGACCGCAAGCGGGCCCTCCTCAGCCACCTCATCCGCAGCCAGCGCATGCAGCAGGTCCTGGTGTTCTGCCGCACCAAGCACGGCGCCAACCGCCTCTCCGAGCAGCTGGAGACCGACGGCATCGCCTCCATGGCCATCCACGGCAACAAGAGCCAGCCCCAGCGCATCAAGGCCCTGGAGGACTTCAAGGCCGGTCGCATCACCGTGCTGGTGGCCACCGACATCGCCGCCCGGGGCCTGGACATCGACCAGCTGCCCCACGTGGTCAACTACGAGCTCCCCCACGTCCCCGAGGACTACGTGCACCGCATCGGCCGCACCGGCCGGGCCGGCACCGAGGGCAAGGCCCTGAGCCTGGTCTGCGTGGACGAGACCCGGCTCCTCAAGGACATCGAGAAGCTGCTCAAGCGCACCCTCCCCGCCGAGGTGGTGCCCGGGTTCGTGCCGGACCCCGCCATCAAGGCCGAGCCCATCGTCCTCGGCCGTGGCGGCGGCGGTGGCGGCCAGCGCCCCGGGCGCAGGCCCGCGGGCAGCGGCGGCAGCGCACGCCCCTCCTCCTCCAGGCCCCGGCGGTAGACGGCCCCGAACTAGTGTAGGCCCATCGAATCAGCGAGACCATTCCAGCCCGACCCATAGAAATCGGAAATTTGCATCGGGCCCAGACAGATCCTGTCATCCCGGTATCTTCAGC
>Ga0316217_10000204_pt1 | contig 90289 bp, 77 predicted proteins | sample 1anoAmetaG_FD_203633 | JGI IMG/M metagenome (GOLD analysis project Ga0316217, IMG submission 203633) | Freshwater microbial communities from Trout Bog Lake, Wisconsin, USA - 1anoA | ecosystem: Environmental > Aquatic > Freshwater > Lake > Hypolimnion/Profundal zone | place: USA: Wisconsin...
GGTCATTGAATTGAACAAAACCAGCAGGTTACGGCGCGGATTATAGCACAACGACAACTAAAACTTAAATGCTTTTTGCAGTATTTAACAACAAATTCAGCGGGTTAAGTTTCCGGATGGAAACTATCTACATCCAGGGGACGGTATGCATTAGAAGTATTGTGTTTTCTGGAATCGGTGCTATGTTCGCTGCTGAATGACGGAGGAGAACATGGGATTGCGCCTGAGGCGGACGATCAAGGTTTTCCCGGGACTTACTCTCAACCTTAGCAAGTCCGGCGTATCGGCCTCGGTTGGGATACGAGGGGCAAAGGTCACGGTCGGTTCCAAGGGGATCAGAAAGACGGTGGGAATCCCGGGTTCGGGCCTGTCGTACACTGATTACCAGAAGTACGGTGGAGCGCCGGACGAGGGATCGCCCCGGCGTGCTGCCGATACGTCCACCCTGCCACTCGGGACCATCGCCGTCGTGGCATTCATTCTCCTGGTTCTTTACCTCTGCCGGTAGCTTGCCGTCGGCTGACCGCGTAAAAAAAGAATAACGATATCTCCGCGTGGGATATCTGTTCATTATTGGCCTGCTTCCCGTCGGCACCACGGGGAAGCAGGCCTTTTGTATATCAGATATTTTCGACTCGGCAAGATTATTCCCAGCGCGCAATCAGACGGTTGGGTGAGGTAGCCAACGGTGTCAGCAATGGCGTCTTCCACCTCGCTCCGACCAACTCCCCTGAGGGGGAAGGGAGGAGGATATTTTAACCGCTGGAGAATTGGTCAGGTGCTCCGGAGAAATGGTCGGGTCCTCCGGAGAAGAGGTCGGGTCCTCCGGAGAAGAGGTCAGGTCCTCCGGAGAGGAGATCGGGTCCTCCGGAGAAGCGGTCAGGTCCTCCGGAGAAAAGGTCGGGTGCTCCGGACAAGTGGTCAGGTGCTCAGGAGAAAAGGTCGGGTGCTCCAGACAAGTAGTCAGGTGCTCAGGAAAAGTTGTCGGGCCCAGCGGAGAATTAGGAGTGTGCGGGCGACAGGTCTTCTCAACGGCGCCCGACTCTAGATCGATACCTATTAACGGACTGTCACATCACGACAGAATTGGTCTGATTTGCTGGGTTGAAGGGATCGCACAAAAGGAGGAAAGTTAGCATGACCCCGAAAAGTTCTTTTTGAGGGTTGCCGACTGAGGGCGCCACCCTTTACCGGGGGGAACCCGAGGCTTAATCCGTTCGAGGGAGAAAGGAATCATGAAAAGAGTCATTCTACTGGTGGAGGACAACCCGGTCGATGAGGAACTCACCCTGCGGGCCATGCGCAACCTCCCCCCGAATACCGTGGTGGTAAACGCCTACGACGGGGCGGAGGCGCTCGATATTCTCAACGGCACCGGAGCGCGCGGGGCATGCGGTGACGCGACCATCCCGCAGCTCATCCTGCTCGACCTGACACTCCCCAAACTAAACGGCCTGGAAGTGCTGCAGCGCATCAAGAAGGACGCGAGACTCCGCTCCATCCCCGTCGTCATGCTCACCGCATCCGGCCAGGAGCAGGACATTTACGACGCCTACTGCCACGGCGCCAACGGCTACCTCCAGAAACGACTGGATTACGGCGAGTTTTGCCGGGACATGGGGCAATTGATGTCCTACTGGCTCGACCTGAACCAGATGCTGCCGACCGGGCTCTACCCCCCCCGGCCTTTTTAGCACCCAGCCCCCCCCGACCCCCAGCTTCTCCCTCCCCACGAAGTGGAGGGAGAAGTTCTCCAGCTCAAATTTTTCTTTCCTCCTTTCCAGCTTCACTATTCGCATTATAATATTCTACTAATCCAACAAAAGCGTTCGTATCGCCCAAGGAGGTACTCCCTCATGGCTTTTCCGTTCCAGACGCTGCGCCGCTCCCTCCCCCTGATACTGCTGCTGATGGCCGGTAACGCTCAGGCGGATGCCGGAAAGGATCTTTTCGCCTCGAAGTGCACCGCTTGCCACACCATCGGCGGGGGCGACGGGGCCGGTCCGGACCTTAAGGGCGTGGGCGACAGGCGCACCGGCGACTGGCTGCTGCGGATCATCACGGAGCCGGACCAACTGAGCGCCCAGAAGGACCCGACCCAGCTGGAGCTGAGCAAGAAATTCGGCATGGAGATGCCGAACCTCGGGATCAGCCGCGACGACGCCTCGCAAATCGTCGCCTTCCTCAAGGCCGGCACCTCAAAGCCTGCGGCCAGTGAAGCAGCGTCGCCTGCGCCGACCGCCCCGGCGCCGGCGACCGGATCGACACAGCCGGAGACGGTCCCGACCAGGGAGCTCCTCTCCACCGGACGGGCCCTCTTCACCGGACAGGTCCCCTTCGCCAAAGGGGGGCCCCCTGCGTCTCCTGTCACACCCTTCGCTATCCCGGGATAGACGGCGGCACGCTCGCCGCTGACCTGACCGGAATCTACCCCAGGATGGGCGAGGGGGGGGTGCGCGGCGTCCTGAAAAGCTTGAGCTTCCCGGTCATGAAGAACATCTACGCCCAGCGCCCCCTGAACGACGACGAGGCGACGGCGCTCGTGGCGCTTTTCCGGGACGCGGCCGCCAGGAAACAGGCGCCCTGCGACCCCTACCCGCTGGCCGGACTCGGTCTCCTGGCGCTCTTCGTCGCGCTCGCCATCTTGTTCAAGAGGAGGATCAGATAATGTCGCAACGGATCAAGGACGACCGTTCCACCAGCCGGGACTGGGAAGAGTTTTACCGCAACCGCTGGCAGTACGACAAGGTCGTGCGCTCCACCCACGGCGTCAACTGCACCGGGAGCTGCAGCTGGATGGTCCACGTGAAGGACGGCATCGTCGGCTGGGAGCTCCAGGCAAACGACTACCCCCAGTTCGACGGCAGCGTCCCGAACCACGAACCGCGCGGCTGCGGCCGGGGGATCTGCTTCTCCTGGTACCTCTACAGCCCGATGCGGGTGAAGTACCCCTACCTGCGCGGGGCGCTGCTGGACTGCTGGACGCAGGCGCGCAGCCGCTTCGAGGACCCGGTCGAGGCCTGGGCGAGCATCGTGGAGAACCCGCAGACGCGCCTTTGCTATACCTCCAAGCGCGGCATGGGGGGCCTGCGGCGCGCCAGCTGGGAAAGCGTCATCGAGATCATCGCGGCCTCGACGGTCTACACGGTCAAGAAGCACGGCCCGGACCGGATCATCGGGTTCAGCCCGATCCCCGCCATGTCCATGATCAGCTACGCGGCCGGGACCCGCTTCCTCCAGCTTCTGGGTGGCGTGGCGCTCAGCTTCTACGACTGGTACTGCGACCTCCCCCCGGCGAGCCCGCAGGTCTGGGGTGAGCAGACCGACGTCAACGAGTCGGCGGACTGGTACAACGCCTCCTACATCATCGTCTGCGGCTCCAACATCCCGATGACCCGCGCCCCGGACGCCCATTACCTCGCCGAGGCCCGCTACCGCGGCGCCAAGGTGGTGGTCATGTCGCCCGACTACTCCGAGGCGAGCAAGTTCGCCGACGCCTGGCTCCCGGTCGAGCAGGGGCACGACGGCGCCTTCTGGATGGCGCTGAACCACGTGATCCTGAAGGAGTTCTACGCGGACCGGCAGGTCCCCTTTTTTCAGGAGTACGTCACCAGGTTCAGCGACCTGCCGTTCCTGGTCAGGCTCACGGAGCGGGACGGGGCCTGGCAGCGGGGGGAATTCCTGCGCGCCGGCGAACTGGAGCGCGCCGGCGCGGTCGAACTCGCCGACTGGACCTTCTGCGTCGCGGACCGCTCGGGGGAGGTGAGAATCCCCCACGGCAGCGTCGGATCGCGCTGGAGCAAGGAGGAGGGGCTCTGGAACCTCGACATGAAGGACATGGTGGACGGCGCCGCTATCGACTGCGCCCTGAGCCTCCTGGGGAGGGAGACCCGCACGGTGCGCTTCCGCTTCGAGGGGGAGCCGGACGCCCTGCGCGAGGTGCCGGTCCTCAAGGTGCCCACCAAGGCGGGCGAGGTGACGGTCGCCACGGTCTTCGACCTGATGATGTCGCACTGCGGGGTCTCCCGGGGGCTCTTCGGCGACTACCCCAGGGACTACGCTGCGGACCTCCCCTTCACCCCGAAGTGGCAGGAAAAGCACACCGGGATCGCCGCCCAGACCCTGATCGACATCGCCCGGGGCTGGGCCGAGAACGGCGAGCAGAGCCAGGGCCGGAACCTGATCATCACGGGCGCCGGAATCAACCACTGGTACCACAACGACCTGATCTTCCGCGCGGCCATAACGGCGCTGATCCTTACCGGAGCCGTCGGGAGAAACGGCGCCGGGCTCGCCCACTACGTCGGGCAGGAGAAGGTGGTGCCGCTCGCCCCGTGGGGCGCGCTCGCCATGGCCACCGACTGGGTGAAGCCGTCCCGGCTGCAGAACGCCCCGAACTTCTGGTACCTGCACTCGGACCAGTGGCGCTACGACCGCAGCTACCTCGATTATTTCCAGCCGCAGACGGGCGAAAAGCTGCCGCTGCACGTCGCCGACTGCACCGCCAAGGCGGTGCGCCTGGGGTGGCTCCCCTTCGCCCCCCACTTCGACGACAGCACGCTGAGGCTCATGGAAGACGCCCAGGCCGCGGGTTGCACCAGCGACGAGGAAATCCGCGCCTGGCTGTTGGCGCGCCTGAAAAGCGGCGCGACCCGCTTCGCCGTCGAGGACCCGGACGCGCCGGGGAACTCCCCGAAGCTCTGGTTCATCTGGCGGGGCAACGCCATCGCGTCGAGCGCCAAGGGGCACGAGTTCTTCCTGAAGCACCTGCTGGGGTCCTCGAACAGTTCGGTGAGCGCGGCGGAGGCGGCCAAGGGGAAGGTCAAGGAGGTCGTGTGGCACGACGAGGCGCCGGAGGGGAAGCTGGACCTGGTGGTCGACATCAACTTCCGGATGGACACCTCCGCCCTGTACTCGGACATCATCCTCCCGGCCGCCACCTGGTACGAGAAGAGCGACCTGAACACGACCGACATGCACTCCTTCGTGAACTGCATGGACGCCGCCGTGCCGCCAGGGTGGGAGTCGCAGTCGGACTGGAAGACCTTCGGCATGATCGCCAAGAAGGTGAGCGAGCTCTCCGCCAGGCACCTGCCGAACCCGGTGCGGGACGTGGTCGCGGCGCCGCTTCTGCACGACACCCCCGGCGAGGTCGCCCAGCGCACGGTGCTCGACTGGAAGAGCGGGGAGTGCGAGCCGGTGCCGGGAAAGACCATGCCCAACCTGGCGATCGTGGAGCGCGACTACCCGAACCTGTACAACCGCTTCCTGTCGCTGGGGCCCGGCATCGCCCAGCTGGGCGCCCACGGCGTGCATTACGAGGCCGGCGACGTGCACGACAGGCTCTTGAGGGAGCTGCCGAACCGCTCCTGGAACGGCGGGAGCTTCGTCGACCTGGAAGACGAGCGGGTGGTGGCCGACGTGCTGCTGGCGCTCGCGCCGGAGACCAACGGCGAGCTGGCCCACCGCGCCTACCAGGACCTCGGGAAAAGGACCGGCAAACCGCTGTCGGCACTCTCGGAGGGGTCCCGCGATTTCCGGATGACCTGGGAGGAGATCACCCAGAAGCCGCGGCGCTTCATCAACTCCCCGATCTGGAGCGGGCTGGTGACCGGCGGGCGCCCCTACGCCCCCTTCACCCTGAACGTGGAGCACGGGGTGCCGTGGCGCACCCTCACCGGGCGGCAGTCGATCTACCTGGACCACCCGTACTACGGCGAGTTCGACGAGGGGCTCCCCACCTTCAAGGCGAAGATTAACCCGGCGTTTTTGGACGAGACCGAGGGCGAGACCGGGCTCGTGCTGAACTTCCTCACCCCGCACGGCAAGTGGGGCATCCACTCCACCTACAGCGACAACCTGAGGATGCTCACCCTCTCCCGGGGAGGCCAGGCGCTCTGGATCAACCACCTGGACGCCGAGGGGGCGGGGATAGAAGACAACGAGGCGATCGAGGTGTACAACTCAAACGGCGTCGTGGTCTGCCGCTCGATCGTCTCCTGCCGCATCCCGAGGGGGGCCGCGGTCATGTACCACGCCCCGGAGCGCACGCTGAACGTCGGGAAGTCGCGCAAGACCGGCAAGCGCGGCGGGGTGCACAACAGCCTCACCCGCATCCGCCTCAAGCCGACGCTGATGCTGGGCGGCTACGCCCAGTTCAGCTTCTATTTCAACTACTGGGGCCCGACGGGGGTGAACCGCGACTGCTATGTCGTGGTGCGGAAGCTGAAATAGAAACAAACGGCAGAAACGGAAAAGGTCAAGGGCATGGAACGCGGATGACGCGGATCGGACGGATTTACACGGATTACGGCAAAGGCATGGGAGACTGTTTAAACCGAACGGCCGCCTCTCACGCTGGCAGAGAACTTTAGTAACGTCTGGTTATACCCTTTTCAGATTTTGGTTTTATCCGCGGCAATCCGCTCAATCCGCGTCATCCGCGTTCAAAGAAGTGAGATTTTGACGTATCCGTTTCTATCGACCTCGGCGATAAAGGAGCCGCATCATGGATGTGAGAGCGCAACTGGTTATGGTCTTCAACCTGGACAAGTGCATTGGCTGCCACACCTGCTCCATCTCCTGCAAGAACATCTGGACCGACAGGAAGGGCGCCGAGTACATGTGGTGGAACAACGTCGAGACCAAGCCGGGGATCGGCTACCCGCGCAACTGGGAGGACCAGGGCCTCTGGAAGGGTGGCTGGCTGGCTGACTCCCGCGCGCTTAAGTTGAGGGCGATGGGAAAGGGGGGAACCCTGCTGAGCCTCTTCTTCCAGCCGAACCTGCCGAAAATCGAGGACTACTACGAGCCTTTCGATTTCGACTACGGCAATCTCACCGGCGCGGCTGGCGCGGACGACCAGCCGGTCGCCGGCGCCTTTTCCCAGATCTCCGGGGCGAGCATCGAAAAGATCCAGGGAGGACCCAACTGGGACGACGACCTCTCCGGCTCGCAACTCTACGCGGCGAAGGACCCCAACCTGGCCGAGCGCCAGATCATCGACGCCTACGACACCATGTTCATGCAGTACCTGCCGCGCATCTGCAACCACTGCCTGAACCCGGCCTGCGTGGCGTCCTGCCCTTCCCGCGCCATCTACAAGCGCGGCGAGGACGGCATCGTGCTGGTCGACCAAGAGGTCTGCAAGGGGTGGCGCTTCTGCGTCAGCGGCTGCCCGTACAAAAAGGTGTACTTCAACTGGCAAAGCGGCAAGGCGGAGAAGTGCATCTTCTGCTACCCCCGGGTGGAGACCGGCCAGTGCAACGCCTGCGCCCACAGCTGCGTGGGGAGGATACGCTACGTCGGCGTCCTACTGTACGACGCCGACCGGGTCGAGGCCGCCCTGCTCAAAGGGGACGACCAGCTGGTCGAGGCCCAGCGCGAGCTCATCCTCGATCCCGCCGACCCGGAGGTCCGGGAAGGGGCCAGGAAAAACGGGGTGTCGGCGCAATGGCTCGACGCCGCCGCCAGATCGCCGGTCTACGCCCTGGTGAAGGAGTACCGCGTAGCGCTCCCGCTGCACCCGGAGTTCAGGACCCTGCCGATGTCCTACTACATCCCGTCGCTCTCCCCGGTCCTCTCCATCTGGGGTGAGACCCACAGGCTCCTGGAGCACGGCGTGATCCCGCCGCTGGAGACGCTCAGGGTGCCGGTCGGTTACCTGGCGAGCCTGCTGTCGGGCGGCAACCACGCCGTCGTCGAGGAGAGCTTGAGGAAACTGATCGCCCTCAGGCTTTATCGGCGCGGCGAGAACCTGGGAGGTCCCGGAGAGGAGGCCGTGCTGCGCGACGCCGGCCTGGACCGTGAGGCGGCGCGGCGCCTGTACCGCCTGTTCGCCATCGGCGGGTACCAGGAGCGCAACGTGATCCCAGCGCAGCAGCGCGAGGACGAGGACCCCTTCAAGCGCAACCAGGAGGCGGGGTTCGGAATCCTGACCACGACCAGGGAGGCCAAATGAGCATCCGGGAAAGCTACCTCGGCCTGGCGCAGCTCCTCAGCTACCCGCAAGCTAGGGACCCGCTGCTGGAAGCCTGCAGCCGCATCGCGCTGCATTTCGGGGAAGCCGGGGTGGACTCTCCGGTGGCCCCCTTCGAAACCTTTCTGAAGAGCTCGACGCTTTCGGATCTGCAGGAAGAGTATGTCGCCAGTTTTGATTTCAACCCGAAGGGATCGCTCTACCTGGGGCACCAGCTGCACGGCGACAACCAGAAAAAGGCGGCCTTCATGATCGGCATACGGCAGGAGTTCGGCCGGCACGGCTTCGCCCCGGTCGGGAACGAGCTTCCCGACCACCTGGCGCTGCTCCTTGGCTTTCTCGCCCACTTGGCGCTGCGCGGCGAGGACGCCTACCGCAGGCGCTTCATCGCCGAAATGGTCCTGCCCGGCCTCGGCAGGATGGGCGCGGCAGGCCGGGAGCCCGGGCACCCCGCCTGGCAGGCGCTGATCGCCGCCGCCGAAATGCTCTGCCGCGCGGATTGCACCGGAAGGGAGGATTCGACATGCTGAACGACTTCATATTCATCGCCCTGCCCTACGCGGCGCTCGCCCTGGTGCTCCTGGTGACCCCCTACCGGTTCCTGAACAACCGGCTCACCTGGTCGGCGTACTCCACCCAGTTCCTGGAGCGCAAACTGCTCTACTGGGGGATCAACCCCTGGCACTACGGCATCATCCCCGTGCTGGCGGCGCACCTCGTCGGCTTCGCCTTCCCGGGCCCCATGAAGGGATTCCTCGGCAACCAGCAGACCCTCCTGCTGGTGGAGAGCTTCGGGCTCGGGCTCGGGCTGTTCGCGCTGCTCGGCTGCCTGCTGCTCCTGTTGCGCCGGAGCAACTCGGAACGACTCGCCCGGGTGACCTTCGGCTCCGACTGGCTGATCCTCTACCTGCTGGCCTTCCAGGCGGGCACCGGGACCTAAATCGGCCTCTATCTGCGCTGGGGCTCCCAGTGGTACCTGCACACCGCGGTACCGTACCTCTGGTCCATCGTCGCCTTTCACCCGCGGGTCGACCTGGTGGCCGACCTGCCGCCCGTCTTCAAGCTGCACGCGGCGAGCGCCTTCCTGATCGTCGCGCTGCTCCCCTTCACCAAGCTGGTGCACCTGCTCTACCTGCCGCTCGATTATCTCAAGGACCCGCCCATCCTGTACCGCTGGCGCTCCAAGTAGCGGCGCGCCGAAACACCAGCTTGCCGAGCCTCCCGACGGCCGCGAGTGCGGCCTCGGAGCTGCAGGTGCCGTTGAACATGAGGTGATTCCGGTAGCGCTCCGTCGTCGTGTACAGCTGCCCCGGCGATATCCTGATCCCCTCCTCGAGCGCCTCCTGGTACAGCTCCAGTGCGTCGACGCAGGCCGGGAGTTCCACCCAGATCAGGTACCCCCCCTTGGGGCGCCGCACCCGGGTGCCGGGCGGCAAGGAGCGCTCCAGCGCGGCGCACATGGTGGCCACGCGCCGGGCGAGCGTGGCGCGCAGCGACTTGAGGTGCCGGTCGTACGCGCCGCCCGCCATAAATTCGGCGACCGCGTCCTGGGCCGAAACCGGGCAGGAGAGGGTGGAAAAATACTTTATGCTCTCGATCTCCGCCTGGTACCTCCCGGCCGCGATCCATCCCACCCGGTAGCCCGGCGCGAGCGTCTTGGAGACGGAGGAGCAGTGCAGCACCAGGCCGTCGCGGTCGAAGGACTTGAGGGGCCTCGGCTGCTCCCTGCCGTGCCACAGCTCCCCGAAGGTGTCGTCCTCGATGAGCGGGATCCCGTGCCCCGCCAGCAGGGACACCAGCTCCCTGCGGTTCTCAAGCGGCATGCAGCTCCTCAGCGGGTAGCTGAAGCTCGGGACCACCAGGCAGGCGGCGATCCTGGTATGCTGGAGCGCGTAGCGCAGGACCTCGACGTTGAGGCCGTCGACCGGGTGCGCCGGTATCTCGAGGGCCCGAAGCCCCAGCTTCTCCAGCGCCTGAAGAAATACGAAGAACGCCGGGGACTCGATGGCAACCACGTCCCCCGGCTTGCAGATGGCGCGCAGGGCGAAGGTTATCGCGCCGGAGCATCCGGCGGTCACGGTGATGTCGTCCGGCGCCAGCAGGCACCCCCGGGAAAAGGCCCTCTTGGCTATCTGCCCCCGGAGCAGCGCCGACCCTTCGGGGGTGTCGTACTCGACGGCGCGGCTGCCGGAGCGCTTGAGGATGCGCGCGTGGCACAGCCCGAGCTTCTCGGCGGGGAAAAGGTCGTAGTCGGGGATCCCCGAGCCGAGCTGGACCAGGCCGCTGCGGCGGGAGTCCGCCCGGAAGCGCTGCCACAAGGCCATGACGTTCACCTCGGTGGGGATGAGGTGCAGCCCCTCCTTGCGCACGGGGGGCTCCCACCGGGTCCGGCTCCGGACGAAATACCCGGAACGGGGGCGGGCTTCCAGGAACCCCCCGCCTTCCAGGTCGGCGTAGGCCTCGATGACCGTCGTGATGCTCGCCCCCACCCTGCGGCTCATCTCCCTGACGGAGGGGATCCTTTCACCCGGCTGGTAGGTGCCGTTCTCCAGCGATTTCTTGACGAACCCGGCGACCTGCTGGTGCCGGTTCATGCCCCGTTCCTGCTCGAAATCCTTCACCATTTTTTCCCCGCTGTTGCTGTGAGGTAGTACAGAAGCACAGATCCCCCCCCTTTTTCCCATTCCGGCGGCAAAACCACCGAACTGTCAGGTCAAATCACCCTTTTCCTGTGTCTGGTGTTAATCGCGGCCGCTGCTATATTGGAGTACCTTTTCATGGCACCGCTTCGAAGCGGCCATCGAGCATACAAGTCGGAACAACGAAACAGGAGAATGTATGGCAAACGAAAGCAGGAGAAAATTCCTCGGGGCCTGCCTCGCCGGAGCAACGGCCGTCGCCGTCGCGGGCGCCGGCTATCCGGTGCTCGGCTACCTGGCGCCCAGGCCGGGGAAGGTCGGCGCGGACAAGCTGGAGTTCGCCTCGGGCGACATCGCGGCGGGCGAAGCAAAATTCTTCGAGTACCAGGGGACCTCCGCGGTCCTGGTGAAAACCAACGCCGGCGCACTGGTCGCGCTCTCCGCGGTCTGCACCCACATGGGGTGCATCGTGCAGTGGGAAAAGGACAAGCAGGCGTTTCTCTGCCCCTGCCACGCCGGCCACTACTCCCCCGACGGAGCCGTCACCGCCGGTCCCCCACCCAAGCCGCTCGCCAAGATACCCTTTAGTGTCGCCGGCGGAAAAATAACGGTCGGGTAACCCCGCCCCCCGCACATGGAGGTATCATGCTGATCAAACAGATGTACGACTGGATCGACCTGCGCCTGGGCGCCCGGGAGATCGTGAAGAAACAGCTCACCGGCTACCTGCTCCCCGCCCGCATCAACGAGTGGTACTCGCTGGGGAGCGTCCTGATGGTCATCTTCGGCCTGCAGGTGGTGACCGGGATGCTGCTCATGGTCTATTACGTGCCGGACCCCGAGAAGGCCTTCAAGAGCATCACCTTCATCATGAACGAGGTCCCCTACGGCTGGCTGATACGGCTTTGCCACGCGGTCGGGTCGAACATGATGGTGGCGGTGCTGTTCCTCCACATGTTCTCGGTCCTGATGATGGGGAGCTACAAGAGCCCGCGCGAGCTGAACTGGCTCACCGGCTTCATCCTCTTCTGCCTGGTCCAGGGGATCTCGCTGACCGGATACCTGGCCCCCTGGAGCCAGCTCTCCTTCTGGGCCACCACGGTCGCCACCAACTCCGCGGCCGCCATACCGGTCGTGGGACCCTACCTTGTCGAGTTCATGCGGGGAGGCAAGCTGGTCGGCCCACCCACCCTGGGACGCTTCTTCGCCATACACGTGGTGGTGCTCCCCGCCGTCATCGCGGCGCTGGTCGCCCTCCACCTCTTCCTGCTCAAGCGCACCGGGATCTCCCGGCCGCCGGAGGGGACCAAGGAGTGCCGCAACCCGACGCCGACCGGCAGCTACAGCTACGAGAGCCACCCCGGCGGCGTCCCGTTCTTTCCGAACTACGCCCTGCAGGACCTGACCTCGATCTGCATCTACATCGCGGCGTTCCTCGCCGTCGTCTTCTTCGCCCCGAACTTCCTGTTCACCCCGGACGCCTTCGTGCCGGCCAACGCCTTCCTGACTCCGGCCCACATCAAGCCGGAATGGTACTTCCTGGCCAACTACCAGACCCTGAAGATCTTCCCGAGCGAACTGCTCGGCCTTTCCGTGCAGGTAGCCGCCATGACGCTCCTGGCCCTGCTTCCCTTCATCGACCGCTCACCCGAAAGGAACCCCCTGAAACGGCCCCTGTTTCTCACCCTGGCCGTCGGCGGGATCCTGCTCTGGCTCGGGCTCACCATCTGGGGGCACTACTCATGACCTACCGGCACACCACGCGCTACCACCTACGGGCGGCCTTCGGCGCCCTCGTCCTCGCGGCGCTCGCACTCCCGCACCCCGCCCCGGCCGCCGGGGCCGGGCACCCCGAGACCGTCTGCATCGAGTGCCACTCGTCGCTCCCCGACCGCCTCGGGGCGCCGGTCAAGCTCTGGCGCAGCAGCGTCCACGCCGAGAATGGCATCTCCTGCAACGCCTGCCACGGCGGCGACCCGAACGACGCGGACGACGCGATGAACCGGAGCAAGGGGTTCCTCGGCGCGCCCAAGGAGACGGAGGTCCCGGCCTTCTGCGGCCGCTGCCACCCGGGGGTCATGAAGGACTACCTGGCGAGCGCCCACGGCCTGGCACTGGGCAAGGGGGGCCCCAACTGCGTCACCTGCCACGGCAACCACCAGGTGCTGAAGGCCTCCATCGAGCTCATCAACGAGAAGAACTGCACCCGCTGCCACAGCTTCGAGCGGGCCCGCGCCATCAGGGACGCCATGCAGCAGACCGAAAGCTCCATCGTCGGCATCGACGCCAGGATCAAGGGGTTCCAGGCTGAGGGGGTCGACACCGAACGGCTCGGCAAGGGACTCTTCGCCGTCAGGAACCGTTTCCACACCCTGTTCCACGAGGTGAACGTGGCACAGGTGAAGGCGGAGTCGGCGCAGATCGACGCCGAGCTGGCGAAGCTGGACCGGGACCTGCGGGTCATCGAGGAGGCGCGCGCCCGGCGCAAGGTCGCCGGCGGTTTCGCGGTCGCCGGCATGCTGCTGCTCGCCCTGCTGTGCCACCTGATGAAAAAGAGCTTCGATTGACGCCGGCCGCCGGGGTCGGGGTCCGGGCCGGACGCCGACCCCCGGCGGGACCGGGCTGCCGCAAAAAAGCCCCGTTGCCGCAGAGAAGCCTTCGTCTGCGGCAACGGGGCTCCCTTCCTTTCCAGGCACCGCTACGACCAGCTGAACCGCGCCGGCAGTCCCCTGCCTACTTCACACCGGACAGTACGCGGTGACAGATCATGTCCGCGATCTGGGCAGCCGAATTCGTGGCGTTATTGTAGATGACGTCGTACAGCGTAATGTCGGTGATGTCCTTGTTCAGAAAATCCTTGATGAAGTCGTTGCGCTGCTTCTGCCTCTTCACGATCAGCTTCTCCGCCTCGTCCTCGGAAATCTGGTGGCGCTGGGCAACCGACCTGACCTTGTACTCCATCGGAGCGACGATGCGGAACTTGTGGCAGTTGGGCAAGTTCTGGGTGAGTATCCCGGCGCCGATGCCGACCATGATGACGTTGCCGCTCTTGGCGTAGGGGAGAATCCGGTTGCAGAGGCGACGGTAGGTCTCCTTGTCGCTGCTCCAATTCGTGAAGAGCGTGGACATGACGTCGTCGAGGAAACGGTTCTTCTCCCCCAGGTTGGTCAGGATCTCGTCGGAGAGGTCCCGGTCGCTCGCCACCCGGTCCAGGATGCCACGGTCCATCACCGCCCAGGTGGCGCCGGTCTTCTCCTGAAGCAGCGCCTGCGTCCTTTCGGCGACCAGGAGCCCCTCGCACCCGAACTCCCGGGAGATCGTTATGGCCGGCCGCACCGGCTCCTTGCCGGTCGCGGCCTTCCTGCGGCTCAGCTCTATCAGAGCGGCGATCCTTTTTTCTACGGATGCAACAATTGGCGTTCCTGACATACCCAATCTCCTTTTTTTCGCTACCCGCACCTGGTCTGGAGGGCGCCCGGAGCCGGCCCCGCGGAGAGCGGGCCTGCTCCGGGCGCCGGTCATCCGGTCCCTTATTTTGACTATAGTCGCAGTGGGGTCGTGATAACTTTGATGTAGGTCAAGAAAGCCGCATGACGCCGGATATTGAACTATCGAGGGCTCCTGTTTTGACACGGCCCAAGGTTAGTATATCCTTATCTGGATCTCGACCGATACCAGGAGGCTGCCATGAACGTGCGCGAAAAAGAGATGATCCTGCCACCCCGTTGGCTGCTAACCGCGGTCCTCACCTTTGCTTTCGGCTTTTCCGTACTGGGATACCTGGCGTACCGGAACCATACCGACCAGCCTCCGGTCCCGCGGGAGGTCCGGTCGGCCGACGGGGCGATCCTTTATACCGGGGACGACATCAAGGGGGGACAGCACCTTTTTCAAAAATACGGGCTCATGCAGTACGGCACCTTGTTCGGCCACGGGGCCTATTTGGGACCGGATTTCACCGCACAGTACCTGCGCGTCAGCGGCGAAAAGGAGGTCGTCTTCTACTCTGAACAGCACCTTGCGCCTGCGGAGGCGGCGGCGAGGGTGCGCGCCGAACTGAAGGAGAATACCTACAACCCGGCGATCGGCGCGATAATTTTCAGCCCGGCCCAGGCAAGCGCCTACCGCGACATGATCGGCTATTACCGGGACTGGTTCGGTCCCTTCGATAGGCAGCAGGGGTTGCGGCGTCCCTACCTGAAGGACCAGGAGGAAGTCCGCAAACTAACGGCCTACTTCTCCTGGGCCGCCTGGGTATGTGCGGCCAGGCGCCCGGATACGGACCACTCCTACACCAACAACTGGCCCCAGGACGACATCGCCGGCAACAAGCCGACTCCCGGAGCCCTCATGTGGAGCGTTATCAGCCTGGTCTCGCTCCTGTGCGGCACCGGGCTGCTCCTTTTCATTTTCGGCCGCTACCGGTGGCTCGGCTGGCATGGCGCGGACGAATTCGCGCTGGGCGAATTCCAGCCTCCCGAGCAGCTGCAGCTCACCGCTTCCCAGCGCACCGTGGCCTGGTACTTCCTCGTGGTGGCCGGCCTGTTCCTCCTGCTGGGCCTGCTGGGCGGGGTGAATGCCCACTACCATGTGGAGCGTGCCGGCTTCTACGGTTTCTCGCTCTCGGATCTGCTCCCCTACAACCTCTCCCGGATGTGGCATGTGCAGCTGGCGCTGTTCTTCACGGCCTCCAGTTTCCTGGCCATGGGGATTTTCCTGACGCCGATGATCGCCGGCAAGGAGCCGCGCCATCAGGACAAACTGGCCCTGATCCTCCTGGCGGCGCTGGTAGTCGTCGTGCTCGGGAGCATGTCGGGGGAGGCGCTCAGCCTCAGAGGGCTGCTTCCCACCAGCGGGCCCTGGTTCTGGATCGGCACCCAGGGGTGGGAGTACCTCGACCTGGGACGGCTTTGGCAGATCCTGCTGACCTTCGGGATGCTGATCTGGCTGGTGATCCTGATCCGCGGCATGCGGGAGAGGCTCCAGGGTGAGCATCCCGCCAATATGCCCTGGCTCTTCATCTACTCGGCGGCATCGATCCCGCTGTTCTACGCGGCCGGCATGCTCTATGGCAAGAACACCAATTTCAGCCAGATCGAGTTTTGGAGATTCTGGGTGGTTCACCTCTGGGTGGAGGATTTTCTGGAGCTTTTCACCACCATCATGGTGGCCTACGTCTTCCTGCTGCTCGGGGTGGTGCGGGTCAGGACCGCGACCACCATCATTTATCTCGATATCATTCTCTACTCGATCGGCGGCGTCATCGGCACCATGCATCACCTGTACTTCAGCGGCACGCCGGAAATCCACATGGCGCTGGGGGCCTTTTTCTCCGCCATGGAAGTCATCCCGCTGGTACTGCTGACCTTCGAAGCCTGGAATTTCATGAGACTGGGCGCGCCGGCAGGCAGCTCCATGCTGAGCGCGACCGGGGAGATGTTTCCCCACAAGTGGGCGGTGATGTTCTTGATCGCGGTGGGGTTTTGGAACTTCCTGGGGGCCGGCGTCTTCGGCTTCCTGATCAACCTCCCCATCGTGAGCTACTACGAGATCGGCACCCAGTGGACGGCCAACCACGGTCACGGGGCGATGATGGGGGTTTACGGGATGCTCTCCCTGGGTTTTTTCATGTTCGTGGCGCGCTACTTCGTACCCTTGGACCGCGCCAGCAACCGTGCCATGGCGGCCGCGTTTTGGTGCACGAACCTTGGTTTGGCCTGGATGATGTTCGTCAACCTCTTTCCCGTCGGCATGCTCCAGCTGAACACGATCCTGGCCACCTCCTACTGGCAGGGGCGGGAGCCGGCGTTTTTCATGCAGCCTCTGGTGCGCATCTTCGAGTGGCTGCGTTTTCCGGGTGACGCGCTCTTCATCGCCGGGATACTGCCCGTGGTGTACCTGGCCCTGCGCATGTTCGTCAACCGTCATCGCAAGGGAACCGCATAGTTCGCCCGGCGCGGCAAGGGGGACCAACCGGCTCGACCCGGCATGCCGGACCCGGGCGGGAGCGGCAGACTTCCGCGGGGCCGGCGTTGCGCCCTGCCGGGCGCAGACGAAAAAGGGGGACGGCTCGAAAATGGAGCGTCCCCCTTCATTGGTTTGTCACGGCGCCCCCGGAGGCAATGCTTCCGGGGGCGCCCTGGCGTCGCCCTTGAATTACTTCATGCTCGGCAGGTCGTGCACGTCGAGGTGGCAGTTCAGGCATTTCGGGAAGCGCTCCAGGATCGCCTTGGGGTGCGGCGCCTTGTGGCACTCGGTGCACTGCGGGACGTAGCCGTGCTTGTCGTGATGGCAGGTGGCGCAGTTAACCTTGGCGTGCTTGCTGGGGGTCGCCTTCCACTTGGCGTAGATCTTGGTGTGGCAGGCGCCGCAGGTCGCTGCCGGCTCGGCCTTGGTGTAGGTCACCTGCTTCGGCTTGTGCACCGAGTGGCACTTGACGCAGGTGGTGTACTCCTGGGTGGCGAAGTGCGGCTTGTGGCAGGCGGCGCAGGACGGCTTGAAGCCGTGCGAGGTGTGGCAGAACTCGCAGGCGAGCTTGCTGTGCTTGCTCGGGAACTGCACCAGGTTGGCCTTGGGAGCCGGGTGGCAGACCGCGCAGGAGCTGGTGAGCCGCGGCGTCATCCCCACCTTGCGCGGGGAGTGGGGGTTCGAGTGGCAGGAGGAGCAGTCCTTGTTGGCGGGACCGTGGATCTCCGTGTGGCACGAGGTGCACTTGGGCATGATCTCGTCGTAGTTCGCCTTCCTCGGGCTGTAGGCGTGGATCGCCTTGTGGCACCCCTGGCATTCGAAGCGGTGCTTGCCGCCGTTCTCCTTCAGGCTCGCGAACACGGCCGTGTGGCACTGGGCGCACTGGCTCGGCGCGAGCGGCGCAGGCGCGACGGCATACAGCTCCGGCTGTACCGGGATTTCGACCGTCGCGATCTTCGCCGCGAAGGACGTGGACGCGACCAGAAGCAGCGCGACAAGTAACAGGGAGAGGCGGCCGGACCCGGCCAGTGCCTTGCAAACGTTTTTCTTCATCATTCCTCCTGAATCACAAGATTTCATCCAGCTCGATTGAACTTAATACTACCTAACCGAAGCTCCTGTCAAGGAAGTTGTGTATACCTAGAGTCGGTTCAGGTCTTCGTGGGGCTCGTCGGAGGGGTTGATGTGGATCATCACGTCTCCCACGTTGGAGAAACGCTCGAAGATACGGGTTTTCACCAGGGTGGCGATCTCGTGGGAATGCTTGACGGTCATCTCGGGGTCCATGTCCAGCTTGAGGTCGACGATCAGGAACTGGCCGGAGCGCCGGGCGCGGATCTCGTGGACCTGGTCCACCCCCTCGACGGCGCTGGCGAGCTCCGCTATGGCGCTCACCTGCTCGCTCTGGGGCTGGCCGTCCATCAGGTCGTGGGCCGAGGCCTTGAAGCTCTGGTAGCCGATGTGGAAGATGAAGAACGAGGTGAGCCCGGCGGCGACCGGGTCCATGACCCTGGCGCCGAAGTAGGCGCAGCCGACGCCGACCAGGGTGGCCACGGAGGTGACGGCGTCCTTTCTGTGGTCCTTCGCGATGGCGAGCAGCGCGGGGCTCCCGAGCGTCCCCCCCACGCGCACCGAGTAGCGGTACAGCGCCTCCTTGATCAGTATGGTCCCCCCCGCGGCGAGGACGGCGATCAGCTGGGGAGACTGGTAGACCCCGGCTGCGACCGTCGTCACGGACTCGTAGAGGATCCAGACGCCGGTGGCGCAGATGATGACCGAAACGAAGACGGCCGAGAGGCTCTCGACCTTGCCGTGGCCGTAGGGGTGGTCCGCGTCGAACGGCTTGCGCCCCACCCTGAGGGCGATGAGGGTCAGGCCGATGCCGACGAAATCGCAGGCGCTCTCCACGCCGTCGGCGAACACCGCCTCCGAATGTCCGAAATGCCCTGCGGCGAGCTTCAGCACCATCAGCACGGTGTTGATCCAGAACCCGATCTTGATGACCCGGTCCGCCCGGTTGAAGCGCTCTCCCCTCAGCACGCCGCCTCCTCCTGCCGCAGGTCCTTGACGGTCAGCTGCAGCGAGCTCTTGCCGTTCCAGACGTTGATGCCGGGGGAGCAGAGCAGATCCACCCGGGTAAGCCCCGCCCCCTTCTCGGCGAGGCCGAAGCCGATCGCCTCGAAGCTACGCCCCCCGCAGGAGAGCTGCAGCTTCAGGTGCCCCCCCTTGAGCGCCCGGCTACCGGAGATCCGCGCCCCCCGCAACAGGAAGAGCGGCTCCGGGTTCCCCATGCCGAAGGGCTTCAGGCGCTCCAGCTCCCCGGGAAGCGCGAGGTCGATCTGCTCGGCGCAGAGCTCCAGGTCGTAGGGGGTGCTCGGGATCAGGGCGTCGGCGTCGAGGGCGCCGGCCGCCGCCTCGTCGAAGGAGAGCGCGAAGCGCTCCAGCTCCTCCTGGGCGATGGAGAGCCCCGCCGCGTGGCTGTGGCCGCCGTAGCGCAGCAGGTGGCCGGCGCAGCTCTTGATGGCGTCCAGCAGGTGGAAGCGCGAGATGCTGCGTCCCGACCCCCTCCCGGTCCCGTCCTCCAGGGCGAACAGGATGACCGGGCGGTGGAACAGTTCGGCGATCCGGGAGGCGACGATGCCGATGACGCCGGGGTGCCAGAGCTCGGAGCCGAGCACGATGCTCTTTCTCCCCCGGCAGGCCCCCTGCTCCAGCATGGCGCGCGCCTCCTCCAGGGTGGCGCGCTCCAGGGCCTGCCGCTCGGCGTTGCTGTCGTCGAGCGAGGAGGCGATCTCCCTCGCCTTGGCCCGGTCCCCGGTCAGGAGCAGCTCGAGTCCGAGGGCGGCGTCCTCCAGCCGGCCGGCCGCGTTGAGGCGCGGGGCGAGGCGGAAGCCGACCGCACCGCAGCCGACCTCGCCGTCGACCCCGGCCACCTCCTTGAGCGCCCGCACCCCCGGGCGCGCTCCGCCCGAGAGCTCCCTCAGGCCGTAGCCGACCAGCACCCGGTTGGCTCCCAGGAGAGGCACGACGTCCGCCACGGTGCCGAGGGCGACCAGGTCCAGGAACTGCTTGAGGTCGGGCTCTCCGTCCGGGAAGCCGCCGCGCTCGCGCAGGCGCGCGCGCAGCGCGATCACCAGGTTGAAGGCGACCCCGACCCCGGCGAGCGACTTGAAGGGGTACCGGCACCCCGGCAGCAGCGGGTTGATGATGGCGAAGGCGTCCGGGAGGATTTCCGGCGGGGAGTGGTGGTCGGTGATGATCAGGTCGACGCCGGCCGTGCGGCAGAGCCGCGCCTCGGCGACGGAGCTGATGCCGCAGTCGACCGTCACCAGCACCGCCGCGCCCATCCGGGCCGCGGCGTCCACCCCCTGGGCGGAGAGGCCGTACCCCTCGGTGAGGCGCTTGGGGATGTAGGAGAAGCAGTCCAGGCCGACGGCGCGGAAAAAGGAGATCAGGAGCGCCACCGAGGTCACCCCGTCCACGTCGTAGTCGCCGTGGACGCAGACCCGCTCGCCGCGGCTGCGGGCCAGGCTGAGCCGCTCCACGCTCGTCTCCATGCCGCTTAAGAGCAGCGGATCGTGCAGGCTCGACAGGGTCGGGTTCAGGTAGGCACGGGCCGACGGGGGATCGCACAGGCCGCGGTTGGCCAGGAGCCGTGCCACGAGCGGCGAGAGGCCGGAGAGCCTGAGCTGTTCCACGGCCTCGGGGTCGGCCTGCCGCTCGCGCCAGTTTCGTTCGGTAATCGGTCGCATGGAGATCTCCCCGGGATTCGCCTGGCCCGATCTGCCGCAGCAGGGCGAACCGCGTCTGCAGATGATACCACGCCCGCAGCCCAGGTCTGAGCGAAAAAAACGCCGGCGCGGGGCGCCATCGAAAGCCTCAAAGCAAAGAGGGCTGCAAAAACTTTGACGCAACGACGCAAAGCCGCAACGGCGCAAAGGTGAGTCCAGACCAAATCCAGGGGAGCCACGAAGAACGGGGAACACCCAAGCGGTTTCCGGTTTGCCCCGTTTTTCCCCAGGTCGTGCCTTTCGGTTCGCCGTTACTTTGCGCCTTTGCGTCGTTGCGGTTCAGGCCTTGGTCTCGTTTTTCCCCAGTCGTGCCTTTCGGTTCGCCTTCACTTTGCGTCGCGGCGGTTTTACGTCTTTCGACCAAAAAAAACCCGCCGTAAGCGGGTTTTTTCTGTTTATTTCCCCATATTCTTGGGCATGCCCGACAGGTCGGCCTTGATCTGCTGCGCCGTCGGACTGGTCGAGTCGAACTGCAGGTACTTGGTCCAGATCTCGCGCGCCTTGTCCGGCTGCTTCAGGTCGGACATGTAGACCACGCCGAGGTTGTACAGGCTCTGCAGGTGCCGCGGATCTATCCCCTGCGCCTTCTCGAAGTTGGCGATCGCCTTGTCGTACCAGCCGATCTTGCGGTACATGATCCCCTGGTCGGTGAGCGCGTTCACGTTCTTCGGGTCGAGCTCCAACACCTTCGAATAGGCGTTCACCGCCTTTTGCGGCTGGTCCGTGTCGAAATAGTCGTTGGCGAGCTGGTTCCAGACTTGGGCGTTCTTCGGGTCGGAGGCGACGATCTTCTCGGCCTCGACGATGCGGCGCTGGTAATCGGTGGGAGAACCGGCCCCCTGCGGCATCGCCACTTCAGCGGGAAGCTGCTTGTTCCCGGCGATGTTGAAAATCAGGTAGCCGCCCAAAAGACCGACAAGAAGCGCGACGACTACGGTGAGAATGTTCTCCTTGCTCACGCTTGCCTCCTTTATGCTTTGACTTCAGTCGGGAGTTTTTCCCACAGTGCCACGATGGGGCTCGCCACGAAGATCGACGAATAGGTGCCGACCAGGACCCCCACCAGCAGGGCGAAGGCGAAGTCGTGGATCACCTCGCCGCCGAAGAGAAAGAGCGAGCAGGCCGCCATGAAGACGGTGAACGAGGTGACGATGGTGCGGGAAAGCACCTCGTTGATGCTCCTGTTGAAGACCTGGGCGATCGGGTCCTTCAGGCTCTTGTGCAGGTTCTCCCGGATCCGGTCGAAAACGACGACGGTGTCGGTGAGCGAGTAGCCGGCGATGGTCAGCACCGCCGTCACCAAGAGCAGGTTCACTTCCTTGTTCATCACGTAGAAGACCGCGATGATGGCGAGGACGTCGTGCATGGTCGCGACCACCGCGCCCACTCCGAACTTGAAGTCGAAGCGCCAGGCGATGTAGAGGATGATGCCGAGCATGGAGAGCGCCACGGCCATCAGGGTGTCGCTCTTCAGCTTCTCGCCGATGGTGGGGCCGATCTCGGTGGAGCTCTCGACGGTGAACGGGTTGGCCGGAAACTCCTTCTTGAGGGCGTCCTGCACGGTGTCGGCCAGCTTGCCGGTGCTCTTGCGCATCTTGATCAGGAGCTTGTTGCCGTCCTTGATCTCCTGCAGGTCGACTTCCTTGAGCCCCTCCTTGGCGAGCGCCTCGCGGGCTGCCAGCGTCGTGACCGGCTGGGCGAACTTGAGCTGCATGGCGGTGCCGCCGGAGAAGTCGATCCCCATGTTGGCGGCCCCCCGGCTGATCTGGATGATGCCGATGATGCCGACCAGCGCTATGATCCCGGAGATGACGAAGGAGACCTTCCTCATCCCTATGAAATTTATGTTGGTTTTCCCTAAAAGTTCCATTGTCCCCCCCCTTATACGCTGAGTCTTTTCACGTGGACGCGGTCCAGGAAGGCGTCAAAGAGCACCCTCGTGGCCAGCAGCGACGTGAACAGGTTGATGATGATACCAAGGCTCAGGGAGACCGCGAACCCCTTGACCGGACCGGTGCCGAACTGGAACAGCACGGCCGCGGTGATGAGCGCCGTCACGTGCGAGTCCATGATGGTGAGAAACGCCTTCTCGTAGCCGGCGTCCAGTGCCGCGTGGGGGGTCTTGCCCAGGCGCAGCTCCTCCCTGATCCTCTCGAAGATCAGCACGTTGGAGTCGACCGACATGCCGATCAAAAGGACGATCGCGGCGATGCCGGGGAGCGTCAGCGTGGCGCCCAGGGCGGCCAGCGCCCCCATCAGGTAGACGATGTTCAGCACCATGCCGAGGTTCGCGACCATGCCGCAGAGCTTGTAGTAGATCCCCATGAAGACCACGACCAGGGCGACGCCGATCATGCCGGCAACCAGTCCCTTGCGGATGGAGTCCTGCCCCAGGGAAGGTCCGACCGTCACGTTCTGCAGGATCTTGACCGGCGCGGGGAGCGAGCCGGCGCGCAGCACGATGGCGAGGTCGGCGGCGTCCTTCTCGGTGAAGGAGCCCGAGATCTGGGCGCTCCCGCCGGAGATGCGCTCCCGGATCACCGGGGCCGAGTAGACGTTGGAGTCGAGCACGATGGCGAAGCGCTTGCCGACGTTGGCGGCGGTCACCTGGTCGAAGAGCCGCGCGCCGGTCGAGTTGAACTCGATGGCGACGTAGGGCTGGTTGTACTGGGAGTCGATCCTGATCTGGGCGTCGGTCAGCAGGTCGCCGGTGATCATCGCCTTGCGCTTGGTGACCACCGGGGTCTCGGAGACCGCCCCGGTCGCGGGGTCCGTCTTCTTCTCGAAGAGGAGCTCGTCGTCCTCCGGGATGGAGCCGGCCGTGGCGGTCGTGGCGTTCACGTTCTCGTCCACCAGCTTGAACTCGAGGCGCGCGGTCTTGCCGATCAGCTCGATGGCGCGCTTGGGATCCTTGATGCCGGGGAGCTGCACCACGATGTGGTTGATCCCCTCGCGCTGGATGATCGGCTCGGAGACGCCGAACTGGTCAATCCTGTTGCGGATGGTCTCCAGGGCCTGGGCCACCGCGCGGTCCTTCCTCACCTGCGCCTCTTTCTCGTTGATACGCAGCTGCAGGTTCACGAAGCCGCCCTCGTCGGTGATCGGGAGGGTTTCCAGGTCCGGGTACTTCTTCTTGACCAGCTTCAGGATCTCGTCGGCGGAGCCGCGGTCGTACAGGGTGAGCTGCACCTTGTCCGAGCCGAGCTTCCCGATCCTCTTGAAGCGGAGGTTCTGCGCGGTCAGGGAGTCCTCGAGGTCGGTCGCGATCAGGTCGAGTGACCCCTCGACCGCTTTCTGGGTCTCCACCTCCATCACCAGGTGAGTCCCACCCTGCAGGTCAAGACCGAGATGGATCTTGTCCTTGGGAAGGAGGCCGCTCCACCAGGAGGGAAGCGGTGCAACGAGCGTCGGCGTCAGGTAGACGCACGAGGCAAGAATAAAAAGTACAATCAGCGTGATGCGCCAGGTATAACCCTTGGTCATGAGAAAACTCCTTTTCAGGGAAATTGAATCGGTACTAGTCCTTCTTGACGGACGCTATGAAGCCCTTGTTGATCTTGACGTTGACGCCGGGAGCAATCTCCAGGGTCACCACCTGATCGTCAAGCGCGCTCACCTTGCCGTGCATGCCGCCGGCAGTCACGACCAGGTCGCCCTTTTTGAGCGATTCGAGCAGCGCCCGGTGCTCCTTCGCCTTTTTCTGCTGGGGGCGGATGAGCAGGAAATAGAAGATGGCAAACATGAAAACGAGCGGGATCATCCCCTGGAACTGGGCCATCATGCCCCCACCTGCTGCCGCTCCGCCTGCCGGCGACCCCATTGCAAACGCCAAACCTAACATCGTAGTACCTCCTGGATTTAAAAGCAGCTCTATGTTCTTAAAAACGGTTCTATGTTCTTTAAAACGGTCCCATGTTCTTTAAAAACGGTTCTATGTTCCAGGTTCTAAGGGGCAGGTTTAAACGTAGAACCTAGAACGTAGAACGTAGAACCTAGCCCGTTTTCAGCAGCTTGGGGGCTCTTCTCCCCGCTTCGCGTAAAACTCCTTCCTGAAGGAGGCGAAGCTCCCGGCGGCGATGGCCCGGCGCGCCCCCGCCATCAGGTTCAGGTAAAAGTGCAGGTTGTGCCAGCTGTTGAGCCGGGAGGCGAGAATCTCCTGGCTGCGGTACAGGTGGCGCAGGTAGGCCCGGCTGTAGTTGCGGCAGACGTAGCAGTCGCACTCCGGATCGACCGGGCCGCTGTCCTCGGCGTAGAGCGCCGCCTTGATGTTGATCCTGCCGAAGACGGTGAACAGCGCGCCGTTACGCGCGTTCCTGGTCGGCATGACGCAGTCGAACATGTCGAAGCCGTGGTAGACCCCCTCGATCAGGTCCTCGGGCGCGCCGATCCCCATGATGTAGCGCGGGTGATCCTCCGGGAGGATGTCGCTGCACTCCTGCATCATCTGGTACATGATCCGCTTCTCTTCCCCGACCGACAGGCCGCCCAGGGCGTAGCCGTCGAAACCGATGTCGGTGAGCTGCCGGGCGCTCTCGCGCCGCAGTTCCGGGTGCATGCCGCCCTGCACGATGCCGAAGAGCGCCTGGTCCGGGCGGCTGTGGGCCTCCTTGCAGCGCCTGGCCCAGCGGGTGGTGAGCTCCAGCGACTTTTCCACATAGGAGTATTCCGCCGGGTAGGGCGGACATTCGTCGAAGCACATGGCGATGTCGGAGCCGAGCGCCTCCTGGATCGCGATGGAGACCTCGGGCGAGATGAAGTGGCTGGAGCCGTCGATGTGGGACCGGAACTTGACCCCCTCCTCGGAAATCTTGCGCAACTCCCCCAGGGAGAAGACCTGGAAGCCGCCCGAGTCGGTGAGGATGGGACGCTCCCAGTGCATGAAGCGGTGCAGCCCGCCCAGGCGCCCTATCAGCTCGTGCCCGGGCCGCAGGTAGAGGTGGTAGGTGTTGGCGAGGATGATCTGCGACCCGACCTGGACCAGTTCCTCCGGCGTCATCGCCTTGACCGTCGCCTGGGTGCCGACCGGCATGAAAATCGGGGTGTCGATCGTGCCGTGTGTGGTTGTCAGAGAGCCCAAGCGGGCGGCCGAGCCCGGGTCCTTCGTTATGAGTTCAAACGTCGTAGCTGACAAAAATATCCCGTTCCCTTGAAGCGTGATTCGACAATCTGGTGCAACGGCACTTCGTGGCGCGTCCCTCACCCCTGCCCCTCTCCCGGAGGGCGAGGGGTTCTTTTGGGCGTCGCAGGGACAACAGCTGCCGGAACAAACCTTTATACCACCTGGAGCAGACTCCCCCTCGCCCTCCGGGAGAGGGGCAGGGGTGAGGGAAGCCCTTCTCTGTGGCTAGCCGATGAACATGGCGTCGCCGTAGCTGAAGAACCGGAAGCGCCGCCTGACCGCCTCCCGGTAGGCGCCCAGCATCCGCTCTTTGCCGGCAAAAGCGCACACTAGCATAAACAGGGTGGACTTGGGGAGATGAAAATTCGTTATCAGGGCATCCACCACCCGAAAACGGTATCCCGGCAGGATGAAAATGTCCGCCTCCCGCTCTCCTTCCTGCAATTCCCCCGAGGCGGCCCCGTGTTCCAGGGCCCGCAGCGCCGTGGTCCCGAGCGCGATCACCCGCCCTCCCCGCTTCCGGGTGGCGGCCACCAGGTCGGCGGTTTCCCGGGGGATCCGGTACCACTCGCGGTGCATGGTGTGGTTGGCGAGCTCCTCCACCCGGACCGGCATGAAGGTCCCCAGGCCGACGTGCAGCGTGAGCGCCGCGACCTGCACCCCTTTGCCGCGGATCTCGTCCAAAAGCCCGGGCGTGAAGTGCAGGCCGGCCGTGGGCGCGGCGACCGCACCCTTCTCCCGGGCGAACACGGTCTGGTAGCGCTCCAGGTCCTCGCCCCCGGGCGCGCGCTTTATGTAGGGGGGCAGCGGCATGGATCCCGCCTGCTCCAGCCAGCCCCAGAAATCCCGGTGCCCCTGGAAGCAGACCCGCCACTCGCCCGCCTCCCGCTCCCCGACCGTGGCGACGACGCCGCCGCTCAAGAGGACCCGGCAGCCGGGCCTGGGGGTCTTGGAAGCCTTGACCAGGCAGCTCCAGGTTTCCTCCGGTCCGGCCAAACGGCGCACCAGGAAGATTTCCACCGCGCCGCCGCTTTCCTTGCGTCCCTGCAGCCGGGCCGGGATCACCCGGGTGTCGTTCAGCACCAGCAGGTCGCCGGGCCGAAAGAGCGCCGCCAGGTTCGCCACCGTCGACTCCCCGAGCCTGCCGTCGCCGCGGTCCAGCGTCAGCAGCCGGGAAGCGTCGCGCCGGGCCGCCGGGTGCTGGGCGATCAGCTCGGCGGGGAGTTCGTAGTCGAAATCGGAAAGGAGCATAGCTATTGACCGTACCCCTTGGCGAAGGTCACGCCCGGGTAATAATAGGAAAGGATCTCGCGGTAGCTGAAACCGTCGGCGGCGCGCTGTTTGGCCCCCCACTGGCAGAGGCCGACGCCGTGGCCGGAGCCTACCCCGGAGATCAGGCAGTCGTCCCCGGAGACCCTCAGCTCGAAGTTGGTGCTCTTCACCACCCCGTAGCCCAGGGCCTTGCGGAAGGCGACGCCCGGCACGGAGAGCCTTCCTCTACCGGAGAGCACCCCGACCTCCGCCACCCGGCCGCTCTCGTTGCGACCCTGGACCTTCAGCTCCCGGACCCCCGAGACCTGGTAGCCGGCGCCCCGCAGGGCCGCCTCCACCTTCTTGAGCGGTATGGTCTGCTCCCACTTGACCGGGTTGGCCTGGCAGTACTGGCAGGGAACCCCGCGCAGGTACGGTATGGACAAGCCCCAGACCCGCTCGGAGGACTCCGTGTGGCCGGCGCAGTTGGAGTGGTAGAAGGCCTGGATCACCTTCCCCTCGAAGCTCAGCACCTCGCCCGCGGTCTCCTGCACCCCGCGCGCGGCCCGGCTGTCCTCGACGTCGCACCCCTCGTACACCTGGTCCATGACGCTCGACTCCAGCTGGTAGGGGGCGCCGCGGCGCGCCTGCTTCTGGTACACCGCGTAGGAGCGGGCGATGACCGCCTGCGCCTTCACCGCCTCCATCGGCCAGGCCGAGGAGATCTCGCAGTTGATGAGGCCGATCAGGTACTCCTCGAGCGGCAGTTCGTTCACCACCAGAAGCCCCCGCTCCGCCGCCGTCACCTCCAGGAGACCCCGGTACCCCTTGCCGTTCACCGTCACCCGGACCGGCGCGGAGGCGACCAGTCCCGGGACGCTCCTGCCGTTCACCGAGAGCCCGTCCCTGGTGCGCTTCACCTCCAGGGGCATCTCAAGCCGCAGCGGAAGCCCGGTGCCGTCGGTCAGCAGCACGCCGGTGCCGTCGATCCTGAGGATCTCCGCACCCTTCACCAGGGCGACCCGGATGGTCTCCGGGCGCATCGCCGCGGAACTGCCGCTTGCAACCAGACAGAATATAACTATAATGAAGACCCTGAACCGGTTTATCAATCCCAAAGCACGCACCTGTTGCCATCCTTAAAGCCTTAGATATAAACCATGGAACAGCTTGCAAAGTCAATAATTTTATCATTCTAACAAGGCCCTGCGACCCGCGGAGTTGGCAAGTGAATTGCTTGAGCTCTCATTAGAAATTCAGGCGGGACACCGCCCTGCCCCGGGGCAAGGGTCGCTCCCGCCGCCGGGGTGGCGACCTGCGCCGCTTTCGGGGTCGCAGCAGGGGCCCCGATGCCGCGCCGCAAGGGGGCGGGCCCGGCCCCGGCACTACGCCATAGCGCAGCCTCCCCCTGCCAAATGGCCAGTCATCTCAACCAGCACGGACGGTCTATGCTCAATTCACTGAAAATAAAGATCCTCACCCTGGTTACGCTGATCATGGTGCTCATCATCTCCACGGTGGCCTACATCAACTTCGACCGCCAAAAGCAGATGCTGCACGAGATCGCCAACCGCAACACCTCCGTGCTGATAGAGACCATCAAGAGCTCCATCGGCAGCGCCATGCTTTCCGGGCACTCCAGCGAGATCAGCAACGTCTTCAGCCGCATCAGGTCGCGCGAGTTCGTGAAGTCGGTCCGGATCATCGACCCCTCCGGCAGGATCCTCATCTCGGCCGCCCCCGAGGAGGTCGGCAGGCTGATCCCGAAGCTCGGCGAGCAGGAGGCGGCATCCGGCAACTTCGGCTTCCTCCCCGAGGACGGCGCCTTCGTCTCCTACGCCCGGATCATCAACTCCCCCCCCTGCTACAAGTGCCATGCCGCCAGCCAGGAGACCCTGGGCCTTCTGGAGATACGGCTCTCCCTGGACTACATGAACGGCTTCATCGCGCACGAGCGGGACACCGCGGTGCTGTCGAGCCTGCTTTTGATCACCCTCATCTTCGCCACCATCTGCCTGTTCCTGATCCTCTACGTCGACAAGCCGATCCAAAGGCTGATCGCCTTCATGGAAGGGGTGGAGCGCGGCGACTTCGAGCAGCAGATCACCCTCTCCAGCTCCAACGAGATGCACACCCTGGGAGAGAGCTTCAACCGGATGGTGCTCCGCCTCAAGGCGCTGCTGGAATCGACCGTGTCCCACGAAAGGGAGCTGGCCCGTGCCCAGGAGAAGCTGAGCTACCACCGGGAAACCCACCAGATGAACGGCAAGCTCGAGGAGCAGATCAGGGAGATCGAGAACCTCAACGTCACGCTGGAGGAGCGGATCGAGGAGATCGAGGAGGCGAACTACAAGATAGCCGACCTGGCCGGTGAGCTGGAGGACAAGAACACCCACCTCGAGAAGGCGGTGGCGAAGCTCTCCACCCTCTACAAGCTCGGGCTCGCCATCAACTCGACCATCGAGGTGGAAAGCCTGTACCAGTTCGTGGTGCAGACCACCATGGAGACCCTCCAGGCGCAGATCGGCTACATCATCCTCTACGACGCCGATTCCCGGGAGCTCAAGGTCACCAACCTGGTCGGGCACCGGACCTCGCCCCGCAGGACGGAGACCCGGGTCGCGATGAAGCCCTCCAGCGTCTCCACCTGGGTCATCGAGAACTGCCGGCCGCTGCTGATCGCGGACATCGCACAGACCCCCGAGTTCGACCGTTTCTCGGACCTTGGGTACGAGAGGAAGACCCTGATCTGCGCGCCGCTCTTGGTGAAGGACGAGATCATCGGCACCATCACGGTGGTCAACAAGCAGAACAACACCACCTACAACCACGAGGAACTGGAACTGTTGAGCACCATCGCGGCCCAGGCGAGCATCGCCATCAAGAACGCGAAGCTCTACGACGAGCAGCAAAAGACCTACCTGAACACCATCCAGGCGCTGGTCTCCGCCATAGAGGCGAGCGACAGCTACACCCGGGGCCATTCCGAGCGGGTGACCCGGTTCTCCCTGGCGCTGGCCAGGAAGCTCGAACTGCCCCAGACCAGGCTCAAGGTGATCGAGCGGGCGGCCATCCTGCACGACATCGGCAAGATCGGCATCGACCTTTCCCTGCTGCACAAGGAGGCGGAGCTCACCCCCGACGACGTCGCGGAACTGCAGCAGCACCCGACCATCGGCATGAAAATCCTCGAGCCGATCGAGTTCCTCTACGACGTGCGCCTTTGCATAGGGCAGCACCACGAGCGCTACGACGGCCTGGGCTACCCGAACAGCCTGGCTGCGGAGGAACTCCTGCTGGAGTCCCGCATCCTCGCCATCGCGGACTCCTTCGACGCCATGACCTCGGACCGCCCCTACCGCAAGGCGCTGCAGGTTGAGGTCGCCATCCGGGAACTCGCCGAGAACGCGGGGGCCCAGTTCGACCCCGAGCTGGTGCCGATTTTCATCGAGCTCCTGAAGGCCCCGAACTTCCTCCCCCAGCGCGAGCTGCACGCCGAGCCCTGAAGGCGGAGGCGTCTCCGCCACCGCCAAGGTGACGGTTCCATCCGAGCCCGACCCCACTGCCTTTAAGTTAAAGAGGGGACGTTAGCTTTGTCCCCCCTGCGAAGTAGGGGGGAAGGCTCGCGCAGCGAGACAGGGGGGTTTTCCCTGCCGGCGAAACTACCCCCCTGCTTCACTAACGTTCAGCTTCCCCCCTGTTGCGCAGGGGGGAGTAAACTTTCAGCGTCAGTTCACGGCAGACCTGAAGAATTGCCCCTGAGCTAAAATAGTGGTATAACTGCGGAGTCCACACCAACTCAGACCGCGGTCTAGCACCGCCGCTGCAAGGAGTTCCCGTGCCGCCGCTTCTAGAAATACGAGGGCTCTCCACCCGGTTCCACCTCCCCGGCGGCGTGCTGCGGGCCGTCGAGGGGATCGACCTCGCCCTGGAGCCGGGCGAGACCCTGGCGCTGGTCGGCGAGTCGGGGTGCGGCAAGAGCATCACCGCCGCCTCCATCATGCGCCTGGTACCGCCTCCGGGACGCATCGCCTCCGGGGAGGTCCTCTTCAAGGGGGTCGACCTGCTGGGGCTTTCCGAGGAGGAGATGCGCGCCATCAGGGGGAACCGGATCGCCATGGTATTCCAGGACCCGATGACCTCCCTCAACCCGGTCTTCACGGTCGGCAGCCAGGTCGCCGAGGGGGTGCGCATCCACCGGGGCCTCTCCCGCGACCAGGCGGAAGCCGAGGCGGTGGAGATCCTCTCGCTGGTCGGCATCCCGGCCCCCCGGGAGCGGCTGCGGGACTACCCGCACCAGTTGAGCGGCGGCATGCGCCAGCGCGTCATGATCGCCATGGCGCTCTCCTGCCGGCCCGAGCTGGTCATCGCGGACGAGCCGACCACGGCCCTGGACGTCACCATCCAGGCCCAGATCCTGGAGCTTTTGGACCGGCTCAAGGAGGAGACCCGGATGGGGCTGATCCTGATCACCCACAATCTCGGCATCGTGGCGGAGCGCGCCCGCCGCACCGCGATCATGTACGCGGGGCAGATCGTCGAGCTGGCGCAGACCTCCGAACTGTTCGCCAACCCGCTGCACCCCTACACCAAGGGGCTGCTCGCCTCGCTCCCCGAGTTCGCCCGGCCGGGAGAGAGGCTCGCCACCATCGCGGGGAGCGTGCCGGACCTGAAGGCGGAGCTGGCCGGCTGCCCCTTCCGGGAGCGCTGCCCGATCTGCGACCAGGCCTGCGCCACCCACAAACCGGGCATGAACGAGGCAGGCGGGGGCCACACGGTCCGCTGCCTGAAGGCGCCGTGACGGCACTTCTGAGCGCGGAAAACCTGGTGAAGCAGTTCCCGGTCCAGGGCGGGCTTTTCGAGCCCCACCGGCGGCTCACCGCCGTGGCGGGGATCGACCTGGAGCTCTTCCCCGGCGAGACGCTCGGGCTGGCCGGGGAGTCGGGGTGCGGCAAGTCGACGGTGGCGCGGCTTTTGACCGGGCTGATCCCCCCCTCCGGGGGGTCGATCCGCTTTGGCGGGGAGGAACTCTCCGGCCTCTCCCGCGACGGGCTCTCCCGGTTCCGCAAGGAGGTCCAGATGATCTTCCAGGACCCCTTCTCCTCGCTGAACCCCCGGATGCGGGTCGCGGAGATCCTTGCGGAGCCGCTGGTCATCCACCGGATCGGCGACGCGGCCCAGAGGCGGCAGCGGGTCGCCTGGCTTTTGGAGCGGGTGGGGCTCTCCGGCGACCAGCTGGGGCGCTTCCCCCACGAGTTCTCCGGGGGGCAGCGGCAGAGGATCGGCATCGCGCGCGCGCTGGCCGTGTCGCCCCGGCTGATCATCGCGGACGAGCCGGTCTCCGCGCTCGACCTCTCCATCCAGGCCCAGATCATCAACCTGCTGCAGGACCTCAAGGGCGAACTCGGCCTCTCCTTCCTCTTCATCACCCACGACCTCTCCGTGCTGAGGCACCTGAGCGACCGGGTCGCCATCATGTACCTGGGGCGGGTCGTGGAAACCGGAAGCCGGGACGACGTGCTGTCGCGCACGCTGCACCCCTACACGGAGGCGCTACTGAGCGCGATCCCGAGCATCGACACCGGCAAGGCCGGGCGGCGGGTCATCGCCCGCGGGGAGCTCCCCTCCCCGCTTTCCCCGCCCGGCGGCTGCCCCTTCCACCCGCGCTGCCCCTACAGCCAGGAGATCTGCGCCCGGCAGCGCCCGGAACTCCTGGAAAAGGAGGCGGGGCACCGGGCAGCCTGCCACTTCAGCGCAGAGATCTATCGCTCAGGCGCAACCTTTTGATTGACAAACATCGCGTTCATACTACATATAGATTATCAAGAACGGCCGGGTCCAAGGACGCACAAAAAAGCGGAGGGAACAAGCGTTGGCATTTGACAAGTCGAAGGATTTTAGCAAGGAAGCGGAGATGCTGAAGGTGCTCGGCCATCCGATCCGGCTCAAGATAGTGGCGGGGCTCTGCACCCAGGAGTGCAAGGTGAAGCACATCTGGGAGTGCCTGGGGCTGCCGCAGGCGACGGTCTCGCAGCACCTGGCCCTCTTGAAGAACAAGCGGATCATCGAGGGGACCCGCGACGGGGTCGAGGTGCACTACGCCGTGGTGAGCCCGTTCGCCCGCAGGCTGGTGGAGATCCTCGACGAACCCTGAAGCGCCTGCCGACTTCAGCTGCCGCTAACATCGAGCTCGCCTATCCTGAGGGACGGCGAGCCGACCGCTCCGAAAAAGCGCAGGTCATCGGCGACCATGTCGACCCCGGCGAAGAGGTCGAGCAGGTTTCCCGCAATGGCGATTCCCTTGACCGGGTGCGCGATCTCTCCCCCTTCCAGCAGAAAACCGGCCGCACCGACGGAAAAATCCCCGGAAATCGGGTTGGCGCTGTGCATCCCCATCACCTCGGTGATCAGCATCCCCCGCACGACTCCGGCCTGCAGCACCCCGGGGGAATTCGGCCCCGGCGTTATGCAGAGGTTGTGCACCCCGAGCCTGGGCGGCCCCTTCACGCCGCCGCGCACCGCATTGACGGTGGAGGCGACCCCCATCCTGCTGCCCCAGTAGCCGTCGTAGAGAAAGCCCTGCAGCGAGCCGCCGGCCACCAGGCGCGTCTGCTGCTGCGGCACCCCCTCCCCGTCGCAGGGGGCCGACCCGGTCCCGCCCGGCAGCAGCCCGTCGTCCCTGATGGTCAACAGCCCCGAGAAGAGCGGTTCCCCGGTCCGCCCGGCCAGCAGCGACTTCCCCTTCTGCACGTTTTCGGCGAGAAAGGACGGGGCCAGCACCTCGAGAAGCTGGGTCGCGACCCGGTTGTCGAGCACGACCGGGCAGCGGGTGCCGGCGACCGGGCGGGCGCCCAGCAGGGCCGTCGCCTTCCGGCCGGCGCCGGCCGCGATCCGTTCCAGGTCAATTCCGGAAAAGCTGTTCGAGAAGCCGAAGTCCCAGCCGATCTGGGCGTCGCCATCCGCCTCGGCGACTGCGGAGGCGGAGCAGGAGAGGTAGCTCCCCCGGTACCCCGTGCTCAGTCCGTGGGAATTGCAGATGAAAAAGCCGTAGACCGACTCGCCGTAGCTGCACTTGCGCACCCTCTTGATCCGGGGGTCGCAGCAAAGCACCAGGCGCTCCAGCTCCAGGGCGCGGGCGATCTTCTCCTCTTCGGGGATGCCGGGGAGTTCCGGGTCGTAGAGCCCGGGGAGCTGCGGGTAGGGAGCGGCCGGAGGGAGCGGCAGGGCGTTGCAGGGATCGGGCGTCTGGGTCCGGGCCGCCTGGAGCGCGCCGTCCACCATTTTTTCCAGGGCCGCCGGGTCGCGGGCCGTGGAGAAGGAGAAGCCGAGCCCCTCGCCGTGCAGCACCCGCACCGCCACCCCGAAGGGCTCGGCGCACCGGAAGGCGTCCAGCACGCCGCCCTTGGCCTCGACGGAGAGGTCCCGGGACTGCGAGACCATGATCTCGTAGCCGTCGAGCGAGCGCCCCTTCAGGAGGCGCTCGACCGTTTCGGCGTGCTGGCTGAGTTGCATCGGTTCACCTACTTTCCCCGGCTTTCCCAGGCGGCGTCCGATTCCGACGGATAGGTCGGATGAGCCGTTACAGGTCCAGGATCATGGCGATTTCGTCACAATCCGGGAACTTGACGCACTTGATGCAGTCGCCCCAGACCTTGTGCGGCAGCTCGGACTTGTCCACCACGACGAAGCCGAACTTGGCGAAGAAATCCGGCTTGTAGGTGAGACAGAAGAGCCGCTTCAACCCGAGAACCCGGGCCTCTTCCAGGCAGGCGCCCACCACGAGGCTGCCGATGCCGCGCCGCCCTGCGTCCGCGGCGACCGCCACCGAACGGACCTCCGCGAGGTCCTCCCAGACGATATGCAGCGCCGAGGTGCCCACCAGGCGCCCCTCGTCCTCGAAGATGTAAAAATCGCGCAGCGAATCGTAGAGCTCGGAGAGCGAGCGGGACAGCATCTCGCCGCGGTTCGCGTAGTTTGCCAACAGTTTCTGGATATCCTTGACGTCGCTGATCTTTGCCTTGCGTATCATGCTGCTGCCTCCTGAATCATCTCCCTGGCGTGCTCGAGGGTCTTTTCCGTCACCCGCGCCCCCCCCAGCATCCGGGCCACCTCCGCCACCCTTCCCTCCCCCTCCAGCCTCTCGACGCAGGTGGCGGTCCGCCCGTTACTGACCGCCTTCTCCACCCGCAGGTGCAGGTCGGCGAAGGCCGCCACCTGGGGTAGATGGGTGATGGCCAGCACCTGCTGGGAAGCGGCCACCTTTTTGAGCTTGCTGCCGACCAGGGCCGAAGTCGCCCCGCCGATGCCGCTGTCCACCTCGTCGAAGATCAGCGTCGGAACCTCGCTCTCCGGGTGCAGCTGCTTCAGGGCGAGCATCAGGCGGGAGAGCTCGCCGCCGGAGGCGACCCGGGCCAGCGGCTTGGGCGGCTCTCCCGGGTTGGGCGAGAAGAGGAACTCGGCCCGCTCGAAGCCGTACGACTTCGGCTCGGCGGCCGCCTCGAAAGAGGTCTCGAAGACCGCGTGCGTCATGGCGAGCTCGGCGAGCTCGCGCTCCATACCGGCCTTGAGCCCGGCGGCGCCGCTCCTCCTCGCCTTGGAGAGCTCCCCCCCCAGCCGGGCGAGCTCGGCCTTGAGCCCGGCGATCCGGCCCGTGAGCTCGTCGCGCGCCTCTTCCCGGCCGCTCAGCGCCGCCAGCTCGGCGGCGATCCCCTCCTGGTAGCGCAGGATCTCGGCGATGTCCGCGCCGTACTTGCGCTTCAGGCGGTTGATGGCGTCCAGCCGGTCGTCCAGCTGTTCCAGGCGCCCCGGGTCCGCCTCCACCCCCGCCGCGTAGTCCCGCAGGGTCAGCGAGGCGTCCTCGAGCTGGGCGTAGGCCCCCTCCAGCGTCTCGCAGACCGGGGCCAGTGCGCGGTCGATGGCGCTCGCCTCGGCGACGCCGGTCAACACCCGGCGCAGCCCCCCAAGGAGCGCCGCGTCCCCGCCGTACAGCGAGTAGAAGGCCTGCTGGCTCAGGGCCAACAGCTTCTCCCCGTGGGCCAGGCGCCCACGCTCCTCGGCAAGCTCCTCCTCCTCGCCGGCGTAGAGCTTCGCCTGGGCGATCTCCTCGTTTTGAAAGGAGAGCAGGTCCAGGCGCCGGGCCGCCTCGCGCTCCCCCTGCTCCAGCGCCTCCAGCTCGCACCTCGCCTTCTGGTACGCCTCGAAGCGGGCCGCGAAGCTCTCGCGCAGGGGAAGGCTCCCGGCGAAGCCGTCCAGAAGCCTCAGATGCTGGTCGGTCTTCAGCAGGGTCTGCGACTCGTGCTGGCCGTAGATGTTGATCAGGGTGCGGGAGACCTCGGAGAGCAGCGCCGTGGTGGCGAGGCCGCCGGCTATGAAGACGCGGTTCTTGCCGCCCCGGGTGACGACCCGGCGCACCAGGAGTTCGCCGTCGCACTCGACGCCGACCGCGGCGAGTTCCCCCAGCAGGCCGGGGCGCCCGGAGAGGTCGAAGAGCGCCTCCACGGAGGCCTCCTCGGCGCCGGCGCGGATCAGCTCGGAGCTGGCGCGCCCCCCCAGCACCAGGTTGACCGCGTCGATGATGATCGACTTGCCCGCGCCGGTCTCGCCGGTCAGGATGTTGAGACCGCCGTGGAACTCGACGTGGAGCTTCTCGATGATGGCTAGGTTGGTTATCTGGAGTTCTCTCAGCATGATGGCAAGTTAGCGCTCCCCCCACTTGAGCTTGGTACGGAGCACCTCGAAGTAGTCCTTGCTGCGGGACTGGATCAGGCAGGTGGCGTGCGCCGCCTTGCGGATCTGCACCACGTCGCCGCAGACCAGCTTGACGCCGACCTGGCCGTCCAGGGTCAGGAACACCGCCTCGTCCAGGGCCGACTGGAGCCGGATGGAGATCTGCGCGTCGGCCGCCACCACCAGGGGGCGGTTGGTGAGGGTGTGGGGGCAGATGGGGGTGATGGAGATGCTGTCCAGCGCCGGATGGATGATCGGGCCGTTGGCCGACAGGGAGTAGCCGGTCGAGCCGGTCGGCGTCGAGACGATCAGGCCGTCCGCCTTGAAGGTCGTCAGGTACTGGCCGTTCACGTAGGTCTCCATATCGACGATGCGGGCCAGCGCCCCCTTGTTGATGACGACGTCGTTCAGCACCCGGTGCAGCTCCACCTGCCCGCCGCCGCGCTCCACCGAGGCGAGCAGCATCATGCGCCGGCTCACCTCGAAGTCGCCGGCCAGGCAGCGCTCCACCGAGGGGTAGAGCTCGTCCAGGGTGATCTCGGTGAGAAAGCCGAGGCTCCCGAGGTTCACCCCGAGGATCGGCACGTCCCGCTCCCCGACCAGCCTGGCCGCGGCGATCAGGGTGCCGTCGCCCCCCAGGACGACCACCAGGTCGGCATCCCGGGCGATCTCGGAACTGGCGGCGCTCTCGGCGCAGCTCGGCCGCCTGAGCTGCTTGGAGAGGTGCTCCTCCACGCAGGCGACCATGCCGCGCTGGGCCAGCCACTCGGTCAACTCCTCGGCAATGCCGAGACATCGGGGGTCGTGTACTTTCGCGAAAATAGCGATTTTTTTCATCACAACCCCTTTACTTGTATTGTAATCTAGGATTTACTAGCATATATACTGTACCATGTCCAATGGAAACTAGAAAGCCGCGCACCCCCGCGAAACGCGGAGAGAGCGGCACATCGCGGCAAGCCGGCAGGGTGACTCATGAGCGATGAGGTAATTGAAGAGGCAAACGGCGGCGTCGAACAGCTCGACAAGGAAATGGTCATCATCAAATCCTTCCTGGAGCACCTGGAGTACACCCTCGGCAAGGACAAATACTCGGCGACCAAGTACGACGGCTTCAACGCCCTCGCCTACGCGGTCCGGGACAGCCTGGTGGAGCGCTGGCTCGACACCCAGCAGGCCTACTACAACTGCGACGACAAGAGGGTCTACTACATCTCCATGGAGTTCCTGATGGGGCGTGCCCTGGGCAACGCCCTGATCAACCTCGGCATCCTGGAGGACTACCGCGAGGCGGTCACCTCGCTCGGCTACGACTTCGAGGCGATCCTCGCCGAGGAGCAGGACGCGGGGCTTGGCAACGGCGGGCTGGGGCGGCTCGCCGCCTGCTTCCTCGACTCCATGGCCACCATGTCGATCCCCGCCTACGGCTACGGCATCCGCTACGAGTACGGCATCTTCCGCCAGGCGATCGTGGACGGCGCCCAGGTGGAGATCCCCGACAACTGGCTGCGCTACCGCAACCCCTGGGAGCTGGACCGCCAGGAGCACCTGCACACGGTGAAGTTCTACGGCCGGGTCATCACCACCATCAACGCCGCGGGGGGGCTGGTCCGGGAGTGGGTGGACACGGAGGACGTCATGGCGATGGCCTACGACACCCCGATCCCCGGCTACCAGACCCACAGCGTCAACACGCTCAGGCTCTGGAGCGCCAAGTCGAGCCGCGAGTTCGACCTGAAGTTCTTCAACGAGGGGAACTACATCCGCGCCGTCGAAAAGAAGATGCAGTCGGAAACCATCTCCAAGGTCCTCTACCCCGCCGACAACGTCATCGAGGGGAAGGAGCTGCGCTTCAAGCAGGAGTATTTCCTCGCCTCCGCGACGGTGCACGACGTGCTGTACCGCTTCAAGAAGAAGCACTCCGACCTGCGGCTTTTGCCCGACAAGGTCGCCATCCAGCTGAACGACACCCACCCGACCCTCGCCATCCCCGAGCTGATGCGGGTGCTGCTCGACCTCGAGGGGATGCCCTGGGAGGACGCCTGGGAGATCACCCGCAAGACCTTCGCCTACACCAACCACACCATCCTCCCCGAGGCCCTGGAGCAGTGGCCGGTCTGGTTCTTCGAGCAGATCCTGCCGCGCCACCTGCAGATCGTCTACGAGATCAACGACCAGTTCATCAAGGACGTGCAGGCGCGCTTCCCGGACGACCCGGAGCGGCTAACCCGCATGTCCATCGTCGAGGAGCACTGGGAGAGGAAGATCCGGATGGCGCACCTGGCGGTCGTCGGGAGCCACTCGGTGAACGGGGTGGCGGCGCTGCACTCGGAGATCCTGAAGCACGAGCTGTTCCGGGACTTCTTCGAGATGTACCCGGAGCGCTTCAACAACAAGACCAACGGCATCACCCAGAGGCGCTGGCTCAAGATGGCCAACCCCGCCCTGTCGGCTCTCATCGACGACTACATCGGCGACGGCTGGACCCGCGACCTCTACGAGCTGGAGAAGCTGCGCGCGGTCGCGGCCGACCCGGAGTTCGTCGGGCGCTGGAGGGGGGTGAAGCGCGCCAACAAGGAGGAGCTCTGCCGCTACATCCTGCTCCACAACGGCATCGAGGTGGACCCGGACTCGCTCTTCGACGTCCAGGTGAAGCGGATCCACGAGTACAAGCGCCAGCTGTTGAACCTGCTGCACATCATCACCCTGTTCAACAGGATCAAGGAGAACCCCCAGGCCCCCCTGGTGCCGCGCACCTTCATCTTCGCCGGCAAGGCCGCCCCCTCCTACGCCGCCGCCAAGCTGACCATCCGGCTCATAACCGCGGTCGGCGACCTGGTGAACCGGGACCCGGACGTGGCCGGCCGCCTCAAGGTGGTCTTCCTCGCCAACTACGGCGTGTCGCTGGCCGAGGAGATCTTCCCGGCCTCCGACCTCTCCGAGCAGATCTCCACCGCCGGCACGGAGGCCTCCGGCACCGGGAACATGAAGTTCGCCCTGAACGGCGCGCTCACGGTCGGGACCCTGGACGGCGCCAACATAGAGATCATGGAGGAGGTGGGGCGGGAGAACATCTTCATCTTCGGGCTCAACGCGGCGGAGGTCGGCGACCTGCGGGCGCGCGGCTACAACCCGAAGGAATACTACAACGGCAACCCGGAGCTCAGGCGCGTGCTGGACATGATCTCCTCGGGGTTCTTCTCCCCCGGCGCCCCGGAGCTCTTCACCCCGATCACCGACTCCCTGCTGAACCTGGGAGACCACTACATGCTGCTGGCGGACTACGCCTCCTACGTGGAGTGCCAGGAGCAGGTGAGCGCGCTGTTCCGGGACCAGGGAGAGTGGGCGCGGCGGGCCATCCTGAACACGGCCGGCATGGGGAAGTTCTCCAGCGACCGGACCATCGAGGAGTACGCCCGCGAGATCTGGGGCATCAAACCGATCGACATCCGCCCCGGGGCGGTCGAAATGCAGAGGCACTAGAAACGTGGATCTTTTCAGCAGCAATGGTACGGAGAACGCCCCCCTGGCCGAGCGGATGCGGCCGCAATCCATCTCGGAGTACCTGGGCCAGGAGCACATCCTGGGCGAGGGGAAGCTGCTGCGCCGCCTGATCGAGACGGACCGGCTCACCTCGCTGATCTTCTGGGGCCCCCCCGGCTCCGGCAAGACGACGCTCGCCAGGATCATCGCCAACGCCACCAAATCCCACTTCATCTTCTTCTCCGCCATCATGTCCGGGATCAAGGAGATCCGCGAGGTGGTGAAGGAGGCCGAGGACACCCTCAAGTACCGCGGCAGGAAGACCATCCTCTTCGTGGACGAGATCCACCGCTTCAACAAATCCCAGCAGGACGCCTTCCTCCCCTACGTGGAGCGCGGCACCTTCACCATGATCGGCGCCACGACGGAGAACCCCTCCTTCGAGGTGATCGCGCCGCTGTTGTCGCGCTGCAAGGTGCTGGTGCTGAATCCGCTGTCGGAGGCGGAGGTGGTGGCCATCCTGGAGCACGCCCTGGAGGACACCGAGCGCGGGCTGGGGGAGCTGGGGCTCTCGGCCTGCGAGGAGGCCCTGGGCTTCATGGCCCAGCAGGCGGGGGGTGACGCGCGGGTGGCGCTCAACACCCTGGAAACCGCGGCGCGCCTGGCCCACCAGGGGAGCATCACGCTGGAGGCCGCGCGTGAGGCGGTGCAGAAGAAGCCGCTGCTCTACGACAAGGGGGGCGAGGAGCACTACAACGTGATCTCCGCCTTCATCAAGTCGATGCGCGGAAGCGACCCGGACGCGGCCCTCTACTGGCTCGCGCGCATGCTGGAGTCGGGTGAGGACCCGATCTTCGTCCTAAGGCGCATGGTGGTCTTCGCCTCCGAGGACGTGGGGAACGCCGACCCGCGCGGGCTGCAGCTCGCAGTCTCCGCGCTGCAGGCCTTCCAGCTGGTGGGGATGCCGGAGGGGAGGATCATCCTCGGGCAGGCGGTCAGCTACCTCGCCACCGCCCCCAAGTCGAACGCCGCCTACCTCGGCATCGACGGGGCGCTCGCCGAGGTGAGGCGCTCCGGCGCGCTCCCGGTGCCGATGCAGATCCGCAACGCCCCCACCTCGCTCATGAAGGACCTGGGCTACGGCAAGGGGTACCGCTACCCGCACGACTTCGCCCCGGGAGAGGCCGCCCAGGGGTACCTGCCGGACCAGATCGCTCAGAAGTGCTTCTACGAGCCGAAGGAAAGCGGCTACGAGAAGAGCATCAAGGAGCGCATGCAGTGGCTCCGGGGAGCGCGCGAGAAGCAGTAGCGCTCCCCCCCCGGGGTCGGCGGGCGCCCGCTCCCCGGGCGGGGGGCGTTTGTAAACCAGCAGCTACGTGGTATATTCAACCAGCCACAATTCCACCACCGGGCGGCTGCAAGGAAGCATGTTACCCGTTACCAACGAGAACGACCTGGAGTCAGCAATGAAGAAAATAGGGATACTTACCAGCGGCGGGGACTGTTCCGGAATGAACGCCGCCATCAGGAGTGCGACCCGGACCGCGCTGGGGCACGGGGCGCAGGTGATCGGCTACCGCAAGGGATATGCCGGGCTTTTGAAGGGAGACTTTCTGGAGATGGGGACCAAGGACGTGGCGGGGATACTGCACCGCGGCGGCACCTTCTTGCAGTCCGCCCGCAGCGACGAATTCAGGACCGTGCTCGGGCGCGAGAAGGCAGTGCGGCAACTGGGAGAGCTCGGCGTCGACGGCCTGGTCATCATCGGAGGGGACGGCTCGCTGAACGGGGCCCTGGCGCTGCACAAGATGGGGGTCCCCGTGGTCGGGATTCCCGCCAGCATCGACAACGACATCCCGTTCACCGACATGGCTCTGGGGGTGGACACGGCGCTCAACAACATCATCTACGCGGTCGACTGCATCAAGGACACGGCGAGCTCGCACGACCGGGCCTTCGTCATCGAGGTCATGGGGAGGAACTCCGGTTACCTCGCCTCCATGACGGCGATCGCCACCGGCGCCGAATACGCCATCGTGCCGGAGGTCGAGTGCGACATTGCGGACCTCTGCAACCAGCTGCGCCATCGCTACGAGGAGGGACGCAGCAACGCCATCATCATCCTCGCCGAGGGGGCGGGGCGCGCCCAAAACATCGCGGACGCCATCAAGGACGCCATCGGGTTCGAGACGAGGGTGACGGTGCTCGGCCACTACCAGCGCGGCGGCGCGCCGTCGGTCTTCGACCGGCTGCTCGGCTCCCGTCTGGGCAACGCCTCCGTGGAGCAGCTGCTGGCCGGGCAGCACGGCAAGATGGTCGGGCTCTGCTGCAACGCCATTGTCCCGACCCCGCTGGAAACGGTCGTGGTCAGCGAGAAGAGGCCGCAGGATGACCTGCACGGGATGTCGCTGATCCTCGGGATCTGACCGGGCTTTGGGGACGGGGTGTCGAAACGGCGGGCGCGGCAGCCGGCAGGACGCTGGTACCCGCGCCCTTATTTGCGCCCGCCGCCAGGCGGGACACTAGCCGCGGCGGTAGGTGATCGCGGTGATCAGCGCCCCCTGCGGATCCTGGATGACGCAGAAGCGGCCCACCTTCGGCAGGTCGGTCGGCTGCACCAGGACGCTCCCCCCGAATTCCGGCACCCTGCGGGCCGTCTCGTCGACATCGGTGACCGTTATGTACACCCCCCAGCCGGCAGGCCTCCCTCCCTGGTCCGAAGGCGCAGCGACCATGCCTCCTACCTCCTTGCCGTCCACCTTGATCAGGGTGTAGGTCCTCTCCCCGATCCAGGGCTCCGTCGTCCAGCCAAAAAGCCTGCCGTAGAAGACCTCCGCCGCATGAACATCCGGAGTCGTAAGTTCGAACCAGCTAAACGCCCCCTGCTCCCTGAAACGATCGGCCATCTGCGCCACCTCCCCCCTGCCGCTTGCCAGTTTTTATTAATTATACTACATATTCCCCTCAAGCAATCACCACCCTTCGGATATGCCGACTGCCCCGCCAACCCGCCCAGGGTCACCTATGCGGAAGCTGTCGGCGACCTGGCGCCGGGCTTAGGCTTTTACCAATAGACCGGGCCCGCCTCGGGCGCCGCCGGCGCGGGATGCCCGAGCCTCTCCGCCCAGAGACCGGAAAAAGAAAGGGGACCAGCTGTCTCAATTGGACAGCTGGCCCCTTATTGTGTGCCACCGGCTCCGGCACGGCAGGATCGACGTTTCCGTACCGGCTAGCGCAACCCCAGTTTGTCGAGCAGCAGCCCGAGCACCCGGTTCGCGGGATTGGCGCGCGGCAGGAAGGAGAGGACGGGAGGTTTCCGGTTCCCGATCTGCTCCAGCAAAGAGATGATGGCTGGGCTCCCTCCCACGGACATTCCCTTTCTGAGCGCCTCGAGCGCTTCTTTTTTCAGACCGGCAACCAGATGGACCTTCGCCAGGTTCAGGAAGTGCGCGGGGTTTTCCGGTTCAAATGCCAGGGAGGCACGACAGAGGTCGCTTCCCTTTTTGACCTGTCCGCGTTCCTTCGCGATGCAGTACCCGAGATAGGAATGCCAGGCACGGTTGTCGTTCAGCTTGAGCGCCCGCTCCAACAGGGCGAGCGCGGACGGGGTTTCCCCGGCAGCCAACGCGTCCAAAGCCCTGCTGAACAGCTTTTCTTCTTCTGCCTCCGCCCGAAGCTCCATGCTGTCCCCCTTACCGCCTTGGCAACTGCCTGCTCGAGCGCCAGGCTCCCGGCCTGCCGCAGGCCGGGGAGCTGCGCCAGAGCCCCGGTGCGACGGCGCGGCATCCGGCGCCGGAGCACCCCTTCGCGTCCTGCCGGTACGCCCGTCCCCTCGGCGTACCCCCCAACCGGAGGTGCACACCTGAATAATAGGTGGTTTATGAAAGCATTTCAATACTGAAATTCGGCGTCCGGCAACGGTGTGGCTTTGGCGCGTTGCCAAGGCAGGGAGGCCCGGACAGCGGGGGGCACCTCGGGTCGGGGAGGGTTACCCGCTAGAAAAGCGAGAGCAGGTCGAGGTGCCGGTCGATCCTGGCGATGGCACGCATGTCACCGCGATAGGCGACAAACGGCACCCCTGCGGCGTCCGCCGCCTGCCGGTCCACTTCGGAATCCCCCACGAAAAGAGCCTGATCTGCCTTTATGCCGTACTGCTCCAGCACCTTCAAAAGCGGCTCGGGGTGAGGCTTGGGGTTGCTGACGCGCCCCGCCGTCATGACGCAGCTGAAGTAGTGATCGAGCCCGAAGGATTCCAACAGCAGGTCCATGGAACTGGCCCGGTTGGTGCAGACCGCGAGTTCCACCCGGCCGTGCAGGGCATCCAGCGTTTCGCGCAACCCCTCCTCCATCATCATGAGAGGAAAGAGCTTGCGGTAATCGACCGTCGCGGAGAAGGCGCGCACCTCGGCGAGCCGCGGGTCGCCGGCGAAAAGGTAGGCGAGCACATCCTTGTTGCAGTAGGTGTGCAGCACCCGCATGGTCTCCGTGTCGCTCCGGTCCAGCGGGGGCATGCCGAAATGCTCCATCACCTGGAGGTAGAAGGTGAGGTTCGCCTCGAAGGAGTCGAACAGCACCCCGTCGCAGTCGTAGATGACCGCCTTGATATCGTTTTGCACCGTCAATCCCCAGTAGTTGCGCGCTTCAATCCTCGCCGTCGCCCGGTGCTGCCGTGCCCAGGTACTCCTGCCACTCGACCGGCAGCAGGTGCTTCTTCTTGTTGTTGCACTCCTTGCAGCAGGGAACCAGGTTCCCGCGGGTGCTGGTGCCGCCTCGAATGACCGGCACGATGTGGTCCATGGAGAGCTCGGCGGGCGGAAACTGGGCGCGGCACCAGTGGCAGAGACCTTTGGCCAGCCGGTTCTTCCACCACTGGCTCTTGCGCAACTCCCGCGCCTTGTTGCGCTCCCTCTTGATCTCCTCCTCGGAGACTGAGACGATGAAGTAATCCAATATGCTACCCCGCCAGGCTCACCTGTTCTTGAAATCCACGATGGCCGCCCGCGCCAGTTCGTCGCAGCGCTCGTTCTCCAGGTGCCCGTTGTGGCCGCGCACCCAGACCCAGGAGATCTTGTGCACCTTGGAGAGGGCCAGGAGCCTCTCCCAGAGGTCGCGGTTCAGCACCGGCTCCTTCTTGCTGTTCACCCACCCCCTCTTGAGCCACCCCGAGATCCATTCGGTCATCCCCTTGACGAGGTACTGGGAATCGGTGGTGATCACGACCTCGCAGGGGCGGGTGAGCGCCTCCAGTGCCGCGATCGCGCCGCTCATCTCCATCCGGTTGTTGGTGGTGGCGCCCTGCGCGCCGGAGAGCTCCTTGACGCTGGCGCCGCAGCGCAGGATGCTCCCGTAGCCGCCGATGCCGGGGTTGCCGCTGCAGGCGCCGTCGCAGAATATCTCGACCCTCATGCCGCCCCCCCCCGTTCCATCTCCAGCAGGGAGGCGATCGCCTCCATGACCCGGTCCACGATGAGCTGGTGGGTCTCCTTGCAGTCGGGGAGCGCGTAGAGGTCGTCGAAGCAAAGGGGCGCACCGAAGCGCACCCCGCCCCGGGCGCCGAAGGCGGGAAAGCGCCACTCGTTCACCCCGGTGAGCGCGGTGGGGATCACGCAGGGACGGGTGTCGTAGATGATCTTGCCGACCCCGCGGTTGCCTTTGCCGAGCACACCGTCCCTGTGCCTGGTCCCCTCGGGGAAGAGCATGACCTTCTGGTCCAGCAAAAGTTCGTTCAGCCGCTTGCCGGCGCGCAGGTCCCTGCCGCGCCGCACCGGGAAGGCGCCCCAGGAGCCGTAGAGCAGCGCCAGGAGGCGGTTGTTGAAGAGCTCCTCCTTGGCCGGCGCCCAGAGCATCTGCAGCGGGTTGCGCCTGAGGACCGCCCAGGGGAGGAAGATCGTGTCGTAGGCCGAGATGTGGTTGGAGGCGATCAGGACCCCGCCGCTGGCCGGGATCACCCCCTCCCCCCGGACGCTGAAGCGGTTGATGGCGGAGGCGTAGCAGCCGAGCACCCAAATGGAAAAAGTCACCCAGGAGCGACGCAGCAGTGAAACCTTCAAGGAAACCTCTTCGAGGACGTGATGTTCGGCGAGCCGGATAGCTGATCTATACCATGAATGACGGATCGGGGGCAACCGTTTCCGTTTACTCCCAGATCCCCTCCACGGCCCGGCCGCAGCCGGGGCAGCCGCCGCGGGACAGCAGGTTCTTCTCGATGATGTAGCCGTACCTCTTGATCAGGAGGCCGTCGCAGGAGGGGCAGCGGCTGTTCTCGCCCCCCTCGCCCGGCACGTTCCCCTCGTAGACGTAGCGCAGCCCGGCCTCCAGCCCGATGCGGCGCGCCCCCCTCAGGGTCGCGATGGGGGTGCGCGGCTCGCCGGTCAGCCGATAGGTCGGGTAGAACTGGCTCACGTGCCACGGGGTCTGGGGCCCGAGCTCGTTCGCGATGAACCGGGCGATGCCGCGCAGTTCGTCCTCCGCATCGTTGCGGTTCGGGATGATCAGGGTGGTGATCTCCAGCCAGATGCCGAACCTGCGGTACTCCCCGATGCAGTCGAGCACCTCGTCGAGCGACGCCCCGACCACCTCGCGGTAGAACCCGGCGCTGAATCCCTTCAGGTCGATGTTGGCGGCGTCGAGGTAGGGCGCGATCCGGGCGAGCGCCTCGGCGGTGATGTAGCCGTTGGTGACGAAGACGTTCTTGAGTCCGGCGGCCCGGGCGAGCACGGCCGTTTCGTAGGCGTATTCGAAGAAGACCGTCGGCTCGGTGTAGGTGTAGGAAATGGAGCGGCACCCGGCGGCCAGGGCCCGCTGCACCAGGGCCTCGGGGGAGAGGTAGCTCCCGGAGGTCTCGACGGCAGAGGCCTCGGGCTGGGAGATCCGGTAGTTTTGACAGTGCAGACAACGGAAGTTGCAGCCGACGGTCGCCACCGAGAGGGAGCGGCTGCCGGGCAGCACGTGGAAGAGCGGCTTCTTCTCGATGGGGTCGACCTGCTCCGCGACGACCCTGCCGTAGACCAGGGAATACAGCACGCCGCCGCGGTTTTCCCGCACCGTGCAGTGTCCCCGTTGGCCGGGGCCGATCAGGCAGCGGAAGCGGCACAGCCCGCAGCGCACGCGCTCCCCTTGAAGTTTTTCATAGAACAGCGCTTCTTTCATGAGCCCCTCCATGCATTAATGGCAGCAAATAGTAACACCGGTTTGCACTCTTTTCCAGCGGAAAGATGGGAGCCCGCGCATGTTTTGGAAAAATCACCGTAATGAGTCAAAAAACAAACCAACGTTCTCCGGATATCCCCTGGGAAAAAAAATGAATCCGGGCGTGACGTTTACGTAAAGACGAATAAAGCGAGGCGTTTTGGGCATACTCTTGTTTTACTCTGGATTTTTCATTATTTTACGGCAACTTACGGTATTTTATCGGTCCCATTTTCTTGGCAGCCATGTGGGTGTTTTAAAATGGAGGCTTGCTGAGCGAACGGCGAAAAACCTCTAAACAGCTGTTTTACGACATTTTTTTGTTAAAATAACTCTTGCACCGGCGCCGTGCGTTCTATATAGTCAGTTCAACAACAACTTCGCAACAGGAGAACACAACATGCAATGCCCGAAATGTAACAACACCAAAGGTATCGAAATCGACATGCATTCTGATGGCTACGCCAAGGACCTCTTGGAGTGCACCGCTTGCGGCACCGTCTGGCTTGAGAAATCGGACGAGATCATCACCATCAAACAGGCCGCCTAACTGGGAAAAGGGGCGCCTCCGGCGCCCCTCCTCTCTTCAAGCCCCCGTCGGACCCCTTTCTGCAGACCCAGATGCCCCGCAGCACCTTCCGACTGCACCAATCCTCCCGAAGCATCGCCACGCCGATGCATTGCAAATCCGCAGACATCAGATCATTGTCAGAGCATCCCGACGCCGGCGCGCAGGTTCTTTTGCCTCCCGACACCCGCTAAAGCTAGTCGTGCGGTCGCGGCTTGCCTGCGGCGGATTGCGCGGGCCTGCGGCCGCCACTCCCCGCGATGGATTCCGCTTCCCGGGGAGGCTGCCTCGGCAGTCGTAGCCTGGGAGGCAACCCAAGCAGGCGAGGATTACCGTAACGGGGAGACCAAGGGGGGGCTGGAGAGCTAAGGCGAGGCCGTCGCAAAGCAATCAAGCGCCGGGACTTCCCCCGGGCGCCCGGCAGCCAGCGCCTCGAAGAAGTCGTCATAGACAGGAGCCAGCTGCTCCCAGTCGTAGCGCGCGACAAAACTGCGCAGCGACACGGCGCCGCGATCCGGTCGGTCCAGCAGCACCCGCAGCCGGTCAGCCAGGCTCTCGTCGCCGCGGTACAGCAACCTCCCCCGCTCCCGCGCCGGCACGTGTTCTGGATAGGCGAGCCTGTCGGGCAGCAGCGCGGCACAGCCGCAGTAGAGCGCCTGGACCACGCTGGCGCCGAAGAATTCCTGGCGGGAGGTGACCGGCAGGATGTCGGCGCGCCAGAGCCAGCCGGCGTACTGGGCGAAACTCTCCAGGTACCCCCACTGCACCACCTTGCCGGCAAGCCTCTCCCGCGCCTCCCCGAACACGGCCGGCGCTCTCCCGAACGATTCCCCCAGCACGGCCAGCCTGAACTCCACCCCCTGGTCGGCAAGCTGGTAGAGCGCGGAGAAAAAGGCCTCGGGGTCCTTGTCGTACTCCCAGCGGTGGTTCCAGAGCAAAAGCGGAGGCCCGGCAGCGCTCCCCCCCGCGGGCCGGTGCTGGTCGAGCCTTCTCAGGTCCACGCCGAGGGGGAGCACCCGGCTCTTGGACGCGATCTGCGGCACCGTGGCCGCCTCGCAGGCGTCGGGAAACCCCTTGAGGAAGCCGGGGAGCGCCCCCAGGAAGACGTCCCGGTGGTAACCCGAGTTGAAGAGGACCGCGTCGGCCGCAAGGGCGCTGGCGTAATTGATGAAGGCGTAGTGCAGGTCACGGCTGGCGCCGGGGTCCGGGTCCCCCGGTGACCAGGGATAGGTGAGCTGGTTCTCGTGGAAGTAGAGCGCGCAGGGGCAGCCGCTGCTTTGCTTCCTGGTGAGAGCCAGGAAGGTCGTCAGGTCGAGCATGTCGGTGGCCAGGATCAGGTCCGGACGCCCCGCCGTGGCGAGAAACCGCGCTGCCAGGGTGACGGCGCCACCGTGCATGCGCCACTTCCAGTTGCGTCCGGGGAGCGTCAGCAGGTCCAGGGTGTGGCGGCTGTGGGAGGCGTACTCGTGAACCCAGGAGGCGTGCGAGCCGGTGCAGTAGGGCTCGGCGATGGTTATCCGCATGAAGGAGAGGTCCTTTCGTGCCGCGGGCCAGGGTCACCCGTGGTAAATGGGGGGGTGTCCCGGCGGCCGCAGCGGCCGGAGATCGGCGTCGGCCGGGGGAAGACGGGCGCCTGCGGCTTTCGGGGGATCAGAACATGAAGCGCCGCATGCTGATGTTCAACAGGATGCCCACCCCTATCATGGAGGTTACCATGGAGGTTCCGCCGTAGGAGAAGAAAGGGAGCGGCACCCCGACGACCGGGAAGAGGCCGATCACCATCCCCATGTTGATCACGATGTGCCAGAAGAGCATGGCGGAGACCCCGACGGCGAGCAGCGCGCCGAAACGGTCGTTGCAGCGCCTGGCGATCCCGAGCCCCCACAAGATCAGGAACAGGTAGAGGGTCAGCATGACCAGGCAGCCGACGAAGCCCCACTCCTCGGCGAAGACGGAGAAGGCGAAGTCGGTGTGCTGCTCCGGGAGAAAGCGCAGCTGCGACTGGGTGCCGTGCATGAACCCCTTGCCGAAGGTGGCGCCGGAGCCGACGGCGATCTTGCTCTGGATGATGTGGTAGCCGCTACCCTGGGGATCCAGGTCGGGGTTGAGGAAGTTGTAGATCCGGTCCTTCTGGTAATCGCGCAGGGCGAAGCGCCAGCCGCAGTAGACGATCGGAATGGCGGAAGCAGAGAGGGTGGCGAGCGCACTCCAGCGCACCCCGACGAAGAGCAGCATGGTTCCGGCGATCAGCGAGACCAGGATGGCGGTCCCCAGGTCCGGCTGCTTCATGATGAGCAGCGCCGGCACTCCCAGCAGCAAGAGGGGATAGACCAGGTCCTTCAGGGTCAGCCCCTTGAAGATCGGGTAGCGGCTGAAGAAGCGGGCGAAGGTCATGATGATGACGATCTTCATCGGCTCCGAGGGCTGGATGGTGAAAAAGCCCAGGTGTATCCAGCGCGTCGCGCCCATGGAGGTCTTGCCGACCAATAGCACCAGCACCAGCAGGAGCAGCACCCCGCCGTAGAGCCAGTAGGCGAAATCCTCCAGCATGTGGTAGTCCAGGCTGCAGACCGTCAGGCAGAGGAGGAGCCCGGCGACGGTCCAGTAAATCTGCTTGAGGAAATAGGGGGTGCCGATCTCGCGGTACGAGGAGGAGGCGCTGTAGATGTTGACCACCCCGAAGCCGGTGATGAGCAGCACCAGCGCGAGGAGCGTCCAGTCGAAGTTGGTGAAGAGCCTTCTGTCAAACATGCGAACCCCGGGAATCGAGCGGTCGCTTTCCCCCGCTCGATCTTCATATGCCGTAATGGTACCAGTATCGGGACGCGGGCGCCCGCGAGGGGTGCCCCTGCAGATCGCCACCGCGGCGGGACTACCGTCTACCGTCTACCGTCTACCGTCTACCGTCGTCGTCTACTAGCGCTACTCTACTCCGTCTCCTCTGGCGCGGCAGCGGCTCCAGCGGGTCCCCCCGTACCGGCGCCCGAGCCCGAGCCCGTCCCGGGAGCGGCGCCCTCTTCCGCCCCCCCATCGTCCCCGCTCTGCCTTTTCGCCACCGGCTTCTTGATGACCCCCTTACCCTCGAAGTAGGCCCGGAACAGCTTCCCGGCGATGGGAGCGGCCGCGGAGCCGCCGTGCTCGGCATGCTCGACGATGACGGCGATGGCGATCTCCGGCTTCTCGTACGGGGCGAAGGCCACGAAGAGCGCGTGGTCCCGGAACTGGTAGGGGACCTGCCCTTTGCTGTCCCGCAGCTTCACCACCTGCGCCGAACCGGTCTTGCCGGCCACCTTGACCTCGGAGAGGCGCGCCATGGCGCCGGTGCCGTGCGGTTCGTTCACCACGGCGAAGAGCCCGTCCTTCACCAGGCGGTAGCTTTCGGGCTTGATCCCGGTCCTGCCGCTCACCTGGGGCGGGAATTCCTTCAGCACCTTGCCGTCCGAGTCGACGATCCGTTTCACCAGGTGCGGCTGGTACACGGTCCCCTCGTTGGCAACGGTGGCGATCATGGAGGCGAGCTGCACCGGAGTCGTCAGCACGTACCCTTGTCCGATCCCGACGGAGAGCGTCTCCCCCTGGAACCATTTCTTGCCGTAGCGCTTGAGCTTCCAATCCTCGTTCGGGATCACCCCGCCCTTCTCGTTGTCCAGGCCGATGCCAAGCGGAGCGCCCAGCCCGAAGAGCTTGGCGTACTTGGCGATCCGGTTTACCCCGAGCCGCTCGGCGAGCTTGTAGAAGTAGACGTCGCACGACTCCCTGAGGGCCTTTTTCAGCTCGACGTGGCCGTGCCCCTTCTTGTCCCAGCACTTGAAGGTGGAGTTGCCGAACTTGTAGTAGCCCGGACATTCGACCCCGGTGTGGGCGTCGACCAGCCCCTCCTCGAGCCCCGCCAGGGCCGTGATGATCTTGAAGGTCGAGCCGGGCGGGTACATCCCCTTGAGCGCCTTGTTCTCCAGCGGGTGGCGCTGGTCGTCCAGGTACTCCTTCCATTTGTCCGGAGGGAGGCGGCCGGTGAAGAGCGCCGGGTCGAACCCGGGATTGCTGGCGAAGGCGAGCACCTCGCCGCTGTTCACGTCCAGCACGACCGCGGCCCCCGCCTTGTCGCCGAAGGAGTCCTCCGCCACCTTCTGCAGCGCGAGGTCGATGGTGAGCACCACCGAGTTCCCCACGTTGGAGTTGGTCTCGTCGACGGTGCGCAGGAACCTGCCGCGCGCGTCGACCTCGATCTGGCGCCCTCCGTCCGTGCCGTGCAGGAAACTCTCCCAGCTCTTTTCGATGCCGCTCTTGCCGGTATAGTCGCCGGCGTTGTACTCCTTGTAGCGCTCGGCTCCCAGCTCGTCCTCCGAGATCTCCCCGAGGTATCCGAGCAGGTGCGAGGCGAGCTGTCCGTTGGGATAGGCCCGCACCGGCTTCATCTCGATGTTCACCCCGGACAGGGCCAGCCGGTTCTCCTCCAGGAACTCCATCTGGTCGCGGCTGATCCCGGAGGCGACCACCAGCGGGTAGTACTTCGCCCTCCCCTGCCCCTTGTCCCACTTCTCCTCGATGTCCTTGCGGTCCAGCTTCAGATAGCGGGAGAGGTTGTTCACCAGCTGCTCCCGGTCCTTGACGTCCTTGGGTATCACCGCGACGCTGAAGGAGGGGGTGTTGGAGACCAGCACCTTGCCGTTACGGTCCAGGATGGCGCCGCGCGGCGCCGCGACCGGGACGAAGCGCAAACGGTTGCTTTCGGACTGGTCCAGCAGGTTGTCCGTGTCGATCACCTGCAGGTACCAGAGCCGGGAAAGCAGCAGGGAGAACATGACGAAGGCGCCGATGGAGAGCCAGATGATCCGGCGCGACCCGTCCCCCTCGGGGATGATGTTCTGGTGCGCCTTCATCGCGCCTCCTCGCCTGCGGGGAGCGGGAAGCTGACGCAGACGGAGGCGACCAGCGCGTTCACCAGCGCCTGGGGGATCAAGGCGGGGAGCAGCGAGGCGTAGACCCCCCGGGAGACGGAGAAGATGACCAGCATCAGGAGGTTCAAAAGAGCGCTCGCCACGGTCGCCAGGATCACGACCAGCACGAACAGGGCGCGGTTATCCGTGTAGAGGCGGTCCGCCACCTCGGACAACAGCGTGTAGATGCAGAGGTAGGAAAAGCCGTGCAGCCCGAGGTAGATGCCGCTGAAGCTGTCCTGGAGGATTCCCAGGGAGAACGCGGCCAGGCCCGCGAAGCGGTGCGGCAGCTTGAGCCCCAGGTAGACGACCAGGATGATGATCAGGTTGGGTTGAAAGGGGTCCTGGAGGTACCTGGGGAGCAGCGTCATCTGCATGACCAGCGCCGCCAGGACCCATCCGGTTGTTTTGAGATACCGTATCACGTGAGTTTACCCGCTTGGCCGAAAAAGGCTATTCTTGAACCGGTCTGAGCAGCACCAGCATCTCCTCCAGCTTCCCGATGTTGACCGTAGGCCGCACCTCGATGGTCTGGAACACGCCGTACTCCCCCTTCTTCACCATGGTCACCTCCCCGATCGGCACCCCCTTGGGGAAAACCCCGCCGATGCCGGAACTGACCACGGAATCGCCGACCTTCACGTCCTCGTCCTTTCCGGTGAACTCCATGGAGCAGCGCCCGCCCCCCATGCCGCGCACGACCCCGCGGGCCCGGGAGCGCTGCACCAGCGCCGCGATGGCGCTGGCATGGTCGGTGAGCAGCAGCACGCGGGAGCTGTGCGGGGCGACCTTCACCAGGCGGCCGACCGCTCCGCCGGCCGCCAGCACCGGCATCCCTTCCGCCAGCCCGTCGGCGGAGCCGCGGTCCACCACCAGCGTCTTGAACCAGGCGGAGGAGTCCTCGCCGATCACGGAGACGGCGAGCGAGGGAGAGTCGAGGGTCCCCTTCAGGTCCAGGAGCGCCTTGAGCCGGGCGTTGGCCGCCACCGCCTCGTTGCTGGCCACGATCCTCTCGTTGAGCCGCTTCACGCTCTTCCTCAGGACGATGTTCTCGCGGCGCACCTCCAGGAGGTCGACGTAGTCGCTCCAGACGCCGTCGACGCAGCGGTCCAGCGCGGCCACGCCGCCGGCAAGCGGCGCGGTGAGCCCCATGACGGAGCGCTCCAGCGGATTGGCGTGCTCCTTGTTGCGCAGGTTCAGGGCGTAGGTGAGAAACGCCGTGAGCAGGAACAGGGCGGTGATGAGGAATCGCTTGTGGCGGATTAAAAGCTCTCTCATTCGCTCTCAAAAAAGGTTTAGGGGGCACCCGGCCCCCTATCGATAGTGCGCGATCCGCTCGTGCCGGACGGCCCGGCACCCGGGCCTGCCGGCTATTCCAGTCCGAAGGGGGAGTCCGGCACTTCCTCGTGGCGTATCTCGTCCACCGGCTCGCGCTTGCCCGGGCCGGCGTAGAGCCGGTTCGGGCCGTTGAAGACGATGCCGTTCTCCACGCCGACGTTCTTGTAGGCGTGCACCACGCCGGGAGGGACCACCACCATCATGGGAGCATCCAGGCCGGCGAACAGGGTCTGCTTCACCCCGAAGCTCGGCGACTCCGGGCGCGCGTCCCAGAGGTAGACCTTGAAATTCGAGGGGCCCATGAAGCAGAAGTAGTCGGTCTGGTCCACGTGCTCGTGGGGCCCCCGGGCCACTCCGGGCTGGGTCATGGAGATGTAGGCCATGGCCGGCATGAGCGCGGGATCCAGCTCGTCGCTGCGGAACAGCTCCGCAAGCCAGCCGCGCTCGTCCAGGAACTTGGTCAAGGGGCGTGCGGTCACGTCGTGGATGCGACCCTTCCGATAGACGGCAACCGTGCTCATGACTTGGCACCTCCGCAGAGCTCGGTTTCCTTGTAGACCCGAAGCAGGTAATCCCGGTAGGAGGAATTGGGGGTGTCGGCGATGACCGCCGCCATCCCCTGGCAATCGAGGTAGCCCATGCGCAGCGCGATCTCCTCGAGGCAGGCGATCTTCAGCCCCTGCCGCGCCTCCAGGGTCCCGATGAAGTGGGAGGCCTCCAAGAGGCTCTGGTGGGTCCCGGTATCGAGCCAGGCGATGCCGCGCCCCAGCTTCTGCACCGAGAGCGCGCCGCGCCTCAGGTACTCGAGGTTGACGTCCGTGATCTCCAGCTCGCCGCGCGCCGAGGGGCGCATCGCCTTGGCGATCGCCACGACCTGGCCGTCGTAGAGGTAGAGGCCGGGCACCGCGTAGTTCGACTTGGGAGCGGCCGGCTTCTCCTCGATGCTGAGCACCATCCCCTGCGCGTCGAAATCGACCACGCCGTAGCGCTCGGGGTCCTGCACGTAGTAGCCGAAGATCTTGGCGCCGCCGTCGAACTGGGCGATCAGGCGGTCCAGCTCCATCTTGCCGTAGAAGATGTTGTCGCCGAGGATCAGGCAGACCGGGTCGCCCCCGATGAATTCCTCGCCCACCAGAAACGCCTGGGCGATCCCCTTGGGCTCGGGCTGCACGGCGTAGCTCAGGCGGATGCCCCAGCGGGAACCGTCCCCCAGCAGGGCCTGAAAGCGCGGGGTGTCCTGCGGGGTGGAGATGATCAGCACGTCCGCGATGCCGGCCATCATCAGGGTGGCCAGCGGGTAGTAGATCATCGGCTTGTCGTACACCGGCTGGAGCTGCTTGCTCGCCACCATGGTCAGCGGGTAGAGCCTGCTCCCGGCGCCGCCGGCCAGCAGTATCCCCTTCTTTATTCCTCGCGCCATACACCCCCACTCCTGAAGCGGAAATTCGGATAAACAAACCATTTTTTCTACCACACGGCGGCTGTCCGAGTCAAACAGTAAACGGGTTAAGCTCAAGGTTGAGGCTGGGGTCAGGAGAGACCTTTAGCTCCACATCGAGGTCAGCCTCGACCTGCCACGAGGCGCGCCTTGAGCTCCTCGTCGATCAGGCTCTCCTCGATCGCCTCGCGGGCCCAGGGCTCCCGGCAGCGCGCCAGCACCAGCGCGGCCCCTTCGGCGATTGCGGGGACGTCGCTCCAGAGGGCGTTGCGCACGGAGCGGAACTGGTGGGGGTCCCCCGCCTTGGACGCCGAGAGCGCCCTGCAGGGGTCGCACAAAAGGGCGAGGTTCTCGGGACTGGGCTCCTGCTCCGGGCGGTACTCCCAAAGCCGCAGCCCGTCGCTGCCGGCGCACCACTCGCAGCGAAAGCCGGCCCGCTTGCCTATCGATTTGCCAAAGACGCTCACCGCGTCCAGGTGCTCCTGGTGAACCCTTTGCCCCTTCGCCATTCGGCACCCTCCCTCCAGGCCGCACCGCTAGCCGGACCTGACACTCCAGTCTAGCAGAATGGCCAGGAAATTCAACAGTTTTGATCGCCGGGGCGCGGCGCCGGACCGGGTTCATTTTGGGCTGGACAGACCGCACCGTTGTATGTTTCGATGGACGGCCCGGCTTCCGCCGGGAAGCAGGACGCCGGAGCGCTGCCCAAGCGTACCCGAGCCCCAAGGAGAGGACCATGAAACTGCCGCAGCCGCTATTCCACGGCACCCTGATACGCCGCTACCAACGCTTCCTCGCCGACGTCGAGCTGGACGACGGCAGCCTGGTCACCGCCCACACGCCGAACACCGGGAGCATGCGGGGGTGCGCCACCCCGGGGAGCCGGGTGATCCTCTCCCTGAGCACCACCCCGGGACGCAAGTACCCGCACAGCTGGGAGCTGGTGCACGCGGACGGGGTCTGGGTCGGCATCAACACGCTGCTTCCCAACCGGCTGGCGCGGGAGGGGATCGAGAACGGCACGGTCGCCGAACTGGCGGGGTACCAGACCATCAAGGCAGAGGTCCCCTACGGCGAGGGGAGCCGGATCGACCTGCTGCTCTCCGGGGCGCGCGGCCGCTGCTACGTCGAGGTGAAAAACGTCACCCTGGTGGAAGGTGGCTGCGCGCTCTTCCCCGACGCGGTGAGCGCCAGGGGGCAGAAGCACCTGCGGGAGCTGATGGAGGTGGTGCGTCAGGGACACCGGGGGGTCAACCTCTTCGTGGTGCAGCGCTCGGACGGGGAGTCGGTCTCCCCCGCGGACGCCATCGATCCCGGCTACGGAGCCCAGCTTCGGGAGGCGTCCAAGGCCGGCGTCGAGCTGCTCGCCTACCGCGCGCTGGTGACCCCGTCGGAGGTCTGCCTGCGGCAAAGGCTCGCGGTGCTGCTCTGAGCCCTTGGATAGTTCCCGGGGAGGTTTGACAAGAGCCGCGATGGGCGCTACAGTTGCTGCTGGTTTTCGGGAGGTGACATGAGAGTGCCCAGGTTCACGGTCTACGCCAAAGAGAGCGGGGTGGAAATATCCCCTGCCGAGAAAAAGCAGTCCGGCAAACCAGAAGAGGGGAGGATCGCCCTGCGCTTTTTCCGCCTGGCGGCCGGCGCCCACCAGATTCGCTTCGTCGCCGAGCCCTGGGAGGGCTTCGACCTGTACCGCAAGATCAACGCGGTCCAGCTCGACGGCGGCAAGGAAACCCTCACCCACAAGTTCGATTCCGGCGAGGGGGAAACCGTCACCAAGCTGAGCGTCGAGTGCTACCAGAGAAACGGCAAGAAGGGGTACGCCTTCTCCATCCAGAGGGGGGAGGAGAGCATCAACGTGGCGGCCCACCTGGGGGAGTTCCTCTTTGCCGCCGAGTTTCTCAAAGGACTCTCCGTCGCCCAGTCCTGGGTGGAGCAAGCGGAGCGCTGACGCGGGAAAACGGCGCCGTAAGCCGTCCAACCGGAAGGAGCGGGCCTCGGGCCCCGGGATACGACGAAGTGCCATGGGAAAAAAGCCCTGCAAAACCCTCCATCTCAGCATCGAGAGCAAGCTGAGCGACGTGGCCCTGGTCGGCCATGCGGTGCGCGGGGTCTGCGCCTGCTCGCCGCTGGGACTGGAGGCCTACGGCGACATGGAGGTCTGCGTCGTGGAGGCCGTCAGTAACGCCATCGTGCATGCCTACCGGCAGCAGCTCGGCTTCCGGGTCGAGACGGCCATCACCCTGCACCAGGACCGGATCTGCTTCGAGATCAGCGACTTCGGCTGTGCGATCCTGAAGTTCTCCCCCCCGCCCGTGCTGGAATTCGACCCGCAGGAGATCGCCACCCTCCCCGAAAACGGCATGGGGCTCTTCATCATACAGTCCATCATGAACGAAGTGAGCTACCGCTCCGAAAACGGCAGAAACACCCTCTCCTTCTGCCGCTACTTCCAGGAAAAACCCTCCAACTAGCAACAGCAAAGAGTAGCAACAATCCTTGGAAAAACACTACAACGGCAAGGCATTAAAGCCTTGACGCAAAGACGCCAAGGCGCAAGGTAAAAGCTAGTCGCGGGAAAACCGTGCACAGGGGGGCTCCCCTGAAAAAGCCTTTGAATTTCTCCGCGTCTTCGCTCCTTTGCGTTAAAAGCCTTGGACTGCCTTTGCGCCAAAATCCGGTTTCCCTTCAGGGCCCGAGCAGGAACTCGAAGTCCTCGCGGCCGATCGCCCCCCCGGCATCGCCCTCGGCATCCTCCAAAAGCGCCCGGTACAGCTTCAGCTTGCGCTTCTTCAGCTCCATCATCTTCTCCTCGATGGAGTGGCGCATCAGCAGCCTGGTGATGGTGACCTGGCGCACCTGGCCGATCCGGTGCGCCCGGTCCGAGGCCTGGTTCTCGACCGCCGGATTCCACCAGGGGTCGAGATGGAACACGTAGGAAGCCTTGGTCAGGTTGAGCCCCCTCCCCCCAGCCTTCAGGCTCAACAGGAAGACCGAGGGGTCGCGGGAATCCTGGAAATTCTCGACCAGCTCCTTGCGGCGCCCGACCGGCGTGGAGCCGTCCAGCCTGGAGCACGCCACGCCGTGCTGGGAGAGGGCTTCCTGAACGATGTCCAGGAAGGAGGTGAACTGGGAGAAGACCAGGACGCTGTGCCCCTCGGCGAACAGCTCCTGCAGCTGCTCGATGAGGAAATCGATCTTGGGGGAGCCGTCGTGCCCCTCCGGCAGCAGCAACCGCGAGGAGAGGCAGATCTGGCGCAGCTTCAGGATGGCTGTCAAGGCGATGATGCGCGCCTGCCCGGGCGCCTTGGAACTGTAGGCCTCGGCGACCGTCGACTTCACCTGAGCCACGGTCCGGACGTAGAGCGCCTTCTGCCGCGGGCTCATCTCCAGGTAGATGTCGGTCTCCACCTTGGGCGGCAGCTCCGCCGCAATCATGTCCTTCGCCCTCCTCAGGATGAAGGGGCGGGTACGCCTGATGAGCGTGTCCAGGAACCCGCCCCCCTCCCGTCCCATCCCCCTGCGGAAGAGCTCGTAGGGGCCGAGCAGCCCCGGCAGCGCCAGGTCCATGACGGAATAGTACTCACCCAGGTGGTTCTCCACCGGGGTCCCGGTCAGGGCGAGCTTGAACCTCCCCTTGAGCCTGCGCACCGCTCCGGTCGTCTCGGCGTGGATGTTCTTCACCGCCTGCGCCTCGTCGAAGACGATGACGTGAAAGGGGAGCGCCGAGAGCTCCTCGATGTCCCGCTGGATCACCCCGTAACTGGTCAATACGACGTCCAGGCCGGCGAACTGGGCCCGGCGCCCCTGGCCGCGGTACACGCCGACCCTGAGCCCCGGGTAGAAGCGCGCGATCTCGCTCTCCCAGTTGAAGATCAGGCTGGGCGGCACCACCACCAGGTGCGGCACCTCGCGGGGCACCTCGCTTGGGACGATCCCCTCGCAGAGTCCCGCCAGCAGCGCGATGGCCTGGATGGTCTTGCCGAGCCCCATGTCGTCGGCCAGGCAGGCGCCGAAGCGGTGCCGGTAGAGAAAGGCGAGCCAGCTGTACCCCTCGCGCTGGTAGTTGCGCAGCGTCGCCTGCAGCCCGGCGGGGACCTCCGCCTGGGCGATGGCGTCGAAGTTGAGCAGGCTGTCGATGATGGCCTCCTCCTCCGCGGCGAGCAGCACCCGGACCCCGGAGCGCCGCAGGGCGATCCAGTCGAGGATCTGCAGGCGCGGCACCCGGACCACCTCGCGCTTCCCCCCCGCGGCGAACAGGGAGAGGGCGCGGCTGCTCTGCTCGTCCAGGATGACGATGCCGCCGCCCCCCCTGCGGAACAGTCCGCCCCCCTTGACCGCCTCCAGGAACTCCCGCTCGTCGACCAGCTCGCCGTCGCAGCGGATCTCGGGGCGCAGCTCGAACCAGTCGATGGAGGAGCGGGTGGCGTCCAGGGTGAAGGACCAGGCGACCGTCTCCAGTTCCTCGCCGCCGATGGCCAGGGCGAACCCGGAGCGGGCACAGTCCTCGCGCAGCCGGGGGAGGCTCTTCAGGAAGAGCTCCCGCTCCACAGTCATCTCGCCGGGGTTTTCCGCCCGGGAGAAGATGTCGGAGCCGAAAAGCGCGTAGGGGATCTGCACAAGCCTCGCCTGCCGCTCGCCGTCCACCGGCACGCCGAGCCACTCTCCGCCGGAGAGCCGCAGCAGGGTGCGCGGCTCGGTCGCGGCCTGCCAGAAGGAGGTGATGATCTTGCGTGCCTCGGACTTCACCCCGCGCTTGCAGAAGTCCGGCGTGTTCAGGGCGAGCCGCACGATCCGGTCGCGCTCGGTGCGTGTCCTGCCGGCGAGGGTCTCGAAGCAGGCCTCCAGGATGGCGGCCACCCGCTTCTTGGCCTTGAGCGGCTGCGGGTAGTGGGCGCGCCCCGCGGCGGGGAAAAACCAGAACACGCCAGGCGCCAGGGCGAAGCTCTCCCCGGCGGCCACCCCTTCGGCCACCAGCCGCACCGTCTCGCCCAGTTCCTCTATGTTGAGGCGGTAGCAGGGCTGCACGGTCCTGGGCAGCACGGGGGTCCCGCCGGCGCTCAGCACGGCGCGCCCCAGGAAATGCTGCAGCTCGGGCTCGTTCAGGGAGAGCTGCAGCCGGTTGAAGTCGGGAGCTGCGGCCCGGAAACCGTCCCCCTCGCGCACCAGCGTGGCGTCGGGCAGCGCCTCCAGCTGGGCGCGGAACCCGGTGAAGTGGCGCTCCACGCCGGCGTCGTCGGTCCTTTGGACCCGCGCGCGCCGCAGGTCGAAATAGTAGTTTTCGGACACGAAGGAGCTCTCGTCCAGGGGGGTGCCGTCCTCCAGGAGCTGGGAGGCGCGCAGCTCGTCCCCCTTCAGGTCGAGGTGCAGCAGAACCGAGCGCAGCGGGGCCGCCTCGAAGCCCAGGAGGGTCAGATCGTCCGAACCGGCGAAGCAAACCGGGTACCTGCCGCGGAAGCGGGTCAGGAACTCCTCGATGCACCTGCCCCGCAGGGCCGGTGAGTACATGAGCCGGAGGAATTCGCGTATCGGCGAGGGGAGTGCGGGTTCGAAGAGCGAGACCGGCACCCGGTCGTGGAACAGGCGGATGCGGACCTCGTCGCCCCTGCGGTCCACGACCAGGGCGTAGCGCCCTTCGGCGGGGCCTGCCGGCGCGGGCGGGGCGCCGGCGGCGCCGAGCCCTCCGGGAGCCGCGCGGGAGAGTTCCCGGCGCACGGTCTCCAGGTAGCCGGGCGCCAGATGCAGCATCGGGAAGGCGGCCGGGGAGAGTGCCTTTTTGAGGGTGGCGAGAGCGGCGACCAGGTGGGGGCAGCGCCCCTGCGGGCTCCAGATGCCGCAGTCGCAGGAGCCGGAGAGCTCGCCCTGGACCAGGGTGAAGGAGACCTCGAAGATCCCCGCGCTGGAGAGCTCCAGGTTGAGGGTGGCGCCGTCGTCGCTCCAGGTGAGCTCCGAAACCGGGCTGCGCTTGCAGAGCTCGAAGCCGTTGAAGAGGTGCCCCTTGTGCGCCAGGGCGTATATGGCCGCGGCGGGCATCTCCAGGAGGTGCCGCAGCAGCGCGTTGCTCTTGTCATTCATCTGCGTGAGCTCTCCTGCCAGTTCCGGCGCGGTAACGAACCGCTTATCCTACCAAAAAGCGGAGACTATTACAACAGCACCTTCACGAAGCTTTCTGAAAGGCTCCTGGCGTGGGGAGTCGTTGCCGGCAGGGCTTCCGGGGACGCGGCCTCTCCGGGCAGATCTGGTCCGGAGACGGCGTCGGCGCCCCGGGAGTGCCCGTCAAAGAGGAGGCTGCCGGGTGGAGTTTCAGGAGGGGGGAGCGTGGTGGGCCGGTACCGGGTATCCGGAGGGATGCGGGGGCGCAACTGCGGCGCAAAAAAGGGGGACGGCGCGAACCGTCCCCCAAAAAGGAGACCCTGGAGATTTCTTGACGAGTTCTCTAGGTGCTTGCTGATACCTATCGGAGCCGCCGGGGCAAACTTTAGCTGTTTTTAGCAGTTTTTTTGCCTCCCTGTCGAGGTCCGGCACAAAGGCTCAGGCGTTCAGGTTGGAGGCTGCGGCCTCGGACCGGTGCGAGGGCAAGGCGGCGGGGGGTAGGGGCTCGGCGCCCCCCAGGGCGAAACGGTCGATGATGTAGCGGGCGATGCTCCGCGCGGGGGGGAGTGCATCGGGCATGCGGTCCGGTGAAAACCAGCGGGCGTCCTCCAGCTCATCACCGTCCACCGAGATCTCGCCGGAGGCGTAGTCCGCCACGAATCCGGCCATCATCTGGCTCGGGAAGGGCCAGTTCTGGCTCCCGACGTAGCGGATGTTGGTCACCTTGAGCCCGGTCTCCTCGAAGACCTCCCGGTCCACGCACTCCTCCAGGGACTCCCCGAAGTCGAGGAAACCCGCCACCAGGCTGTAGCGCCCCGGTGCCCACTCCGCCTTGCGCGCCAGCAGGAATTCGGCGCCCCGCCTGATCAGCACGATGACGCAGGGGTGGATATGGGGGTAATGCTCATGGCCGCAGCCGGTGCAGCGCCTGCCCCAGGTGGTGAGGATCCGCTTCATCGTGCTGCCGCACCGGGAGCAGTGCCTGCTCATCCGCTCCCAGTACAGGATCTGGCGGGCCAGGCCGAACAGGGTAAGGAGGTCGTCAGGAAGCTGAGCCGAAGGGACCGCGCTCAGCGGCTCGGGAAGCGGCAGCTCCGCGGGAATCGTCAGGAGACGGACCGGCTCGCCGTCCCATTCGCCGAAGAGCAGCGTCCCCCCCTGCATGGCGAAACTGGCGGGGAGATCGCCGCGGTACAGTTCCCCGCCGGCGAGCAGCAGGGAGTCGCCCTGCAGAAAGACCCAATACCCCGCATCGGTTTCCTCCAGTTCCCCGGGCTTTTTCTGGGTGAACCGGGATCTGATGATTTCGCCGTTAAAGGGGAGGTGTACAGCGTCGGGAAATGCCATTAATCGACTCCTGCTTCGGAATAGTCACGCCGTGCCAGTTATCATACAGCATCGGGCGGGGGAATCAACGTCATTTCGCCGCAGCAGGGGCCCCTGCCAGAGGCTGATGGCACCGAATCAGCAGCATTTTCTTATAAATCCGTACCCTGATTTTCATCGGTGGCACATCTCGCCTTTCTCAGGGCACCCGCCCTGCACTCGGACCAGAATCCTTCCAGCACACCCAGGAGCTCCCTAGTCAACGCCTCAATCTCCCGCAGTTCCTTATCCATGACCTCCCCCTTGCGTTGTTGTTCCTGCCAGCCGTGGCGCTTACTGCCCGGGCCACGACAGCTGGCCCTGCAATTACGCCGAGTCAATGAAACAAGTCACACAGCATAGGAAGAGTATCGGCAGGCCCGAACCGGACTTGAAGCTTTTTTTATGACAGGAGGCCGCCGCAGCGGCGCCCCTCCCCCGTCAAGCGCCCTTTTAGCTTGCATTGGGTCGGCCCGATATGCTAACTCTTTGTTGTTCAAACCGTGCCGCCCCGCCGGAGAACCCCCTGATAATGCTGAATTATCGGGCACGCGGGGCCGGTTTCCCGGTGCACCCGGCACCAATCGACGAGCAGGAGAGCCCAGTGAATAACCTACGCCGCTTGCCGGCAGAATGGGAGCCCCAGGACGGGGTGCTCCTCGCCTGGCCCCACGAGGGGAGCGACTGGCTCCCCTATCTGGAGGCGGTCGAGCCCGTCTTCGCCGAGATCGTTCGGCAGGTGAGCCGCTTCGAAGCGGTGCTGGTCGCCGCGCCCGATCCCGAGGCGGTGCGTGGGGTGCTGGAAAAGGCGGGCGCCCGGATGGAGCGGGTGCGGCTGCACCAGGTTGAGACCAACGACACCTGGGCGCGCGATTTCGGCCCGATCGCCGTGCTGGAGCAGGGAGCGGCCAGGCTGCTCAACTTCGGCTTCAACGGCTGGGGTCTCAAGTTCGCCTCCGACCTGGACAACCGCATCAACCGGCGGTTGCAGGTCCTGGGCGCCTGGGGCGCGCCGCTCGAGACGGTCGGCCTGGTCCTTGAGGGGGGGAGCATAGAGAGCGACGGCCGCGGCACCCTGCTCACGACCGAGGAGTGCCTGCTGAACGAGAACCGGAACCCGCACCTGCTCCGCGAGGAGCTGGAGGAGGAGCTGCACGGGCTCCTGGGGAGCGACCGCTTCCTCTGGCTGGCTAACGGCTACCTGGCGGGCGACGACACCGACTCGCACGTGGACACCCTGGCCAGGCTTTGCCCGGACGACACCATAGCCTACGTGAGCTGCGACGACCCGCAGGACGAGCACTATCCGGCCTTGCAGGCCATGGAGAGCGAGATCGCCGCCTTTCGCACCCGGGAGGGGCGCCCCTACCGGATGACCCCCCTCCCCTGGCCGGCCGCCAGGTTCGACGAGGACGGGACCCGGCTTCCGGCGACCTACGCCAATTTCCTGGTCATAAACGGCGCGGTGCTGGTGCCGACCTACCAGGACGGCAAGGACCGGGCCGCGCTGGACGCGATTTCCGGCGCCTTCCCGGGGCGCGAGATCATCGGGGTGGACTGTCTGCCGCTCATACTGCAGCACGGCTCGCTGCACTGCGTCACCATGCAGCTCCCCAAGGGGAGCTTGAGGGTTTGACAGGGCCGCGAGAAATTCCCGCTTTCGGGCAGGCGGATTCAGGGGGGGGTAGCCCTGCCCGGGCGAATGATGATTCGCCCCCACGAAAGCTGGGCCCCCAGCAAGGACTCATCGCTTAGACGGAGGACGTCATGAACAAGATAAAGGTCGCCCTGGTGCAACAGGGACTCCGGAAGGACCGGGACGCGAACCTGGCCGCCAGCGTCGCATCCATACGGAGCGCAGCCGCCGCAGGCGCGCGGCTCGTCGTGCTGCAGGAGCTGCATGCGGGGAGCTACTTCTGCCAGACGGAGGATACCGCCTGCTTCGACCTGGCCGAGACCATCCCCGGCCCCTCGACGGAGCTGTTCGGCGCCCTGGCGCGCGAGCTCGGGGTGGTGCTGGTCACCTCGCTCTTCGAGCGTCGCGCCCCCGGGCTCTACCACAACACCGCTGTCGTCCTGGACAGCGACGGGAGCATCGCCGGGAAGTACCGCAAGATGCACATCCCGGACGATCCCGCCTTCTACGAGAAGTTCTACTTCACCCCGGGCGACCTCGGCTTCGAACCGATCAGGACCTCGGTCGGGTTGCTCGGCGTGCTGGTCTGCTGGGACCAGTGGTACCCCGAGGCGGCGCGCCTCATGGCCCTGGCCGGCGCCGAGATGCTGATCTACCCCACCGCCATCGGCTGGGACCCCCGCGACGCTGAGGACGAGCGGCAGCGCCAGCTGGACGCCTGGGTCACCGTGCAGCGCTCCCACGCCGTAGCCAACGGCATCCCGGTGCTGGCGGCCAACCGGGTCGGCTTCGAGCCCGACCCAAGCGGCGCCGGCGCCGGGATCCTCTTCTGGGGCTCCAGTTTCGCGGCCGGGCCGCAGGGAGAGCTGCTGGCGCGCGGCGGCGCGGGCGAGGAGATCCTGATGGTGGAACTGGACCGCGGCCGCAGCGAAGAGGTGCGGCGCATCTGGCCCTTCCTGCGCGACCGCAGGATCGACGCCTACGGCGACATCGTGCGCCGCTACCGCGACTAGCATGGCGGCAGCGGCACCTCCCTCACCCTGTCCCTCTCCCGGCGGGCGAGGGGACGCAGGTGGGGGCATCCAGGCTGAAGATGATTGTCAGCCTGACCCGAATTCTCGACCGGCAGAGAAGCACTAACAAGGAGACCGTGTGCAGTCCCCGACCAGAACGTTCCAGAAGCTTCTCACCAGCCTCGAAGCCTGCACCCCGGACGAAAAGGCACTGATCCAGATTCTCTCCGTCATCTACGCTCCCGTCTCCAAAAACGTCCTGGCCAACGTCGCCAGGCGCTTCAACGTCCGCGCCCCGGGGGACCGCGCCTACACGGTGCTCTCCCTGTCCGAGTCGCTCGACAAGCTGAGCCGCCCCAAGCTGGTGCAGATCACCAAGGCGGGCGTGCGCTGCAACCAGCAGATCATGCACGCCGCGACCCTGGGGGCCGTGCGCAGCGGCACCTTCGACGCCATCGTGCTGGCGGTGCAGCTGGAGATCCCGATGGTCTCCGAGTGGGGAAGCTCCTACTACCGCTCCCACGAGCACGCCCTGCGCGACGTGCGCATCGGGTTCTACCGCCGGGACACCAAGTTCGTGCTCGACATGCTGACGCGCTTCGAGCGCCAGTTCCCCTACGAAGCCCTCTACTGCCACCCCTTCGTCTCCATCTGCAACGCCCCCTTCGACCCGGAATGGTTCGCCACGCTCCCCGAGCCGCTCCAGGTCGCCGCGCTGCGGGAGATACTGGCCCATTCGGCGGTGACCCTCTTCCCGTCCGACGCCGCCTTCCGGGCGCTCAGCGAGAGGGGGGGGGACGGGGAGCTCCCTGAAGGGCTGCTGGACATCTACTGCAAGGAGCTGCTCATGCGCGGCCGGGTGGCGGAGGCCGAGCACGCGGCGCGGGGCGGGGCCAGCTCGAGGCAGCTGGCGGTGCTCGGCTGGGGAGCCCTGGTGCGCGGCGCCTACCCGGAAGCGATCGACCACTTCGATGCGGCCTTGCTGCGGCTCAAGAAGGAGACCGGCAAGCGCAAGACCTATTTCGACGACGTCACCGGACCGTTCTTCATCCTGGCCCTGGTCGCCTCGGGAGACCAGAACATGCTGGAGCGGGCCGCCGAGCTCTGCGACTTCCTGGTCGCCAAGCGCGATTGGCCGTTTCAGGAGATCTACCGGTTCCTGCAGCTGGTGATCGCCGACCACAATGGGGAGCGGGGGGTCGCGGCCCGCCTCGAGGCTCAACTGCAGCGTCTCAGCAACTCCCCCCTGGTGGAGCTCTTCCTCGCCCTTTCCCTGCACTGGTGCGACTCCCAGCACGCGGCGCGGCTTGCGGAACCGCTCCCGGCCCTGGCGCAACGGGCCCGCGACGCCGGGTACCTCTGGCTTGCCGACGAGGCCGAACTGACCGCCCTCGCCTGCGGATTCGGGCTGCCGGAGGCCGAGAAGCTGCAGGAGCGCTACGACCGGCAGGGGCTGGTGCCGCTGGTGCGCATGGTCGAGAAGAGCGAATTCTGGGAGAACGCGCTCAAGGCGCTCAGCAAGCTGAACCGGGCCGAGGAGGCTTTGGCGGAAAAGGGTGCGCCGCAGGCCCGCCTGGTCTGGCACTTCCAGGACCACGGCCGCTACGTCGAGCTGCAGCCCCGCGAGCAGAAGCTGACCCCGTCCGGGAAATGGACCGCGGGGCGCAACGTGGCGCTCAAAAGGCTGGCCGGCGAGGCCCCGGAGTTCGATTTCCTGAGCGAGCAGGACCGGCGCCTCTGCGCCTGCATCAAGCAGGAGCGCGAGTCGGGCTACGGCTACTACGGCCGCGAGGTGCACCGGATGGACCTGGACCGGGCCATCCCGCTGCTGGTCGGCCATCCCCAGGTCTATCTCGACACGGCGGCCTCGGTCCGCCTGGAGCTGAGCCACGGGGAACCCGAGCTGCAGCTCGCCACCGAAGGCGAGACGCTCGTCATGACGCTCTTTCCCCCCTTCGAGCAGGACCAGAAGTTCTACCTCCTGAAGGAGAGCCCCACCCGCCTGAAGGTCTTCCAGGCCAAGGAGGAATACAAGAGGATCGCCGCCATCCTCGGCTCCGGACTGAAGATACCGGCGAGAGCCAAGGAGAGGACCCTCGAGGCGATCAAGGTGCTCTCCTCCATCCTGACCGTGCATTCGGACATCGGGAGCGAGACGGCGGAGCTGGTCCCCGGCGACGCCACCCCCTGCTTCCACCTGCTCCCCTACTCCGCCGGGGTGAAGCTGGAGCTCCTGGTGCGCCCCTTCGGGGCGGAAGGGCCCTACTTCCGGCCGGGCGCCGGAGGCGAGACCGTCATGGCGGAGCTCTCCGGGAAAAGGGCGCAGGCCAGGCGCGACCTGCGCCTGGAGACCCGGCGCGCCGCCGACGCGCTCGCCGCCCTCCCGCTGCTCTCGGGCCGCGAGGAGACCGACGGCGAGTGGCTGATCCCCGCCCCGGACGCCGCGCTGGAGCTGCTTATGCAGCTGCAGGCCCTGGGCGAAAGCGCCCGGGTCGCCTGGCCGGAGGGGGCCAAATTCAAGGTGCGCCAGGAGGCAACGGTCGGCCAGTGCCGGCTCAGCATCAGGCAGTCCAAGGACTGGTTCGAACTGGACGGGGAGCTGAAGCTCAACAATGGGCTGGCGCTCGACCTGCAGCAGCTGCTGCAGCTCAGCAGGGAGAGCGCCGGCCGCTTCCTGCCGCTGGGCGACGGGGAGTTCCTGGCCCTTTCCGCGGAACTGAGGAAGCGGCTGGACGACCTGGCCGCCTTCTCCGAGCCGCACGGCAAGGGGTTCCGCTTCCACCCGCTGACCGCGGGGGTCTTCGAGGAGTTCGCCGGGGAGGCGGGAGAGTTCAGCGCCGACGCCAGGTGGCTCGACCAGGTGCAACGGCTGCGCGCAGCCCAGAGCTTCCGGCCTGTCCTGCCGAGCACGCTGCAGGCCGAGCTGCGCGGCTACCAGGAGGAAGGTTTCTGCTGGCTGAACCGGCTCGCCCACTGGGGGGTGGGCGCCTGCCTCGCCGACGACATGGGGCTCGGCAAGACCGTCCAGGCGCTGGCCCAGATTTTGAGCATGGCGGCCCGGGGTCCCTCCCTGGTGGTCGCGCCGACCTCGGTCTGCCTGAACTGGGAGAGCGAGGCGCTGAAATTCGCCCCGACCCTGAACGTCGTCATGTTCGGCGGCTCGCAGCGCGCCGCCAGCCTCAAGAAGCTGAAGCCCTTCGACCTGGTGGTCTGCAGCTACGGCCTGCTGCAGCAGGAGGGGGAGCTGCTCGCCGGGGTGAGTTGGCAGGCGATCGTGCTGGACGAGGCGCAGGCGATCAAGAACATGGCGACCAAGCGCAGCCAGGCCGCCATGGAGCTCTCCGGCGCCTTCAAGATGGTGGCGACCGGCACCCCGATCGAGAACCACCTGGGGGAGCTCTGGAACGTCTTTCGCTTCATCAATCCGGGGCTGCTCGGCTCCCTGAAGCAGTTCAACGTGAAGTTCGCCGCCCCGATCGAGAAGGACCAGGACAAGAAGGCGCGCGGTCGGCTCAAGAAGCTGATCCAACCCTTCATCTTGCGCCGCACCAAGAACCAGGTGCTGGAGGAACTCCCCTCGCGCACGGAGATCACGGTCAAGGTCGAGATGGGAGAGGAGGAGACCGCCCTGTACGAGGCGCTCAGGCGAAGCGCCCTGGAGACCATCGCGGGGCTCGACAAGGTCGACGGCAAGGGCGAGCAGCACCTGAGGATACTGGCGGAGATCATGCGGCTGCGGCGCGCCTGCTGCAACCCGCGCCTGGTGCTCCCCGAGAGCCGGATAGCAAGCGGAAAGCTGGCCGCATTCGGCGAGATTGTCGCGGAGCTGCGGGAGAACCGCCACAAGGCGCTGGTGTTCAGCCAATTCGTGGGGCACCTGGACATCATCAGGGAGTACGTGGAAAGGGAGGGGATCGCGTACCAGTACCTGGACGGCAGCACCCCCGCCCCCGAGCGCAAGAAGCGGGTGGACCTCTTCCAGGCCGGCGAGGGCGACCTCTTCCTGATCAGCCTCAAGGCCGGCGGCGTCGGGCTGAACCTGACCGCGGCCGACTACGTGATCCACATGGACCCCTGGTGGAACCCGGCCGTGGAGGACCAGGCCTCCGACCGGGCCCACCGGATCGGGCAGCAGCGTCCGGTGACCATCTACCGTCTGGTGACCAAGGGGACCATCGAGGAGAAGATCGTCGGCCTGCACCAGCAAAAGCGCGGGCTGGCCGACAGCCTGCTGGAAGAGAGCGACCTGAGCGGCAAGGTGAGCGCCGAGGAACTGCTGGCGCTGCTGCGCAGGGAGCTTTGAACCGCACATTCAGCCGCGCCTGTCCCCCCTATGAAATAGGGGGAAGCTGAACGCAGTGAAGCAGGGGGGTGTTTTCGCCGGGGGAGAGACCCCCCTGTCTCGCTTCGCGAGCCTTCCCCCCTACTGCGCAGGGGGGATACTGCCAGTGGCAGTGCCGCTTTCACCCAGAGTGCCATACAACTAACGAACAGATGACGGAGCAGCACATGTCTCAAGTAGTTCAGCCAAATCACTGGGAAGCATTGGTCACCCGGGAAAGCACTCCCCCCTGCTTCGCAGGCTGAGAGCCCCCCCTGTCTCGCTTCGCGAGCCTTCCCCCCTACTGCGCAGGGGGGATACTGCCAGTGGCAGTGCCGCTTTCACCCAGAGTGCCATACAACTAACGAACAGATGACGGAGCAGCACATGTCTCACGTAGTTCCGCCAAACCACCGGGAAGCATTGGTCACCCGCGAGATGGAGCGCTTGAAGCGCCGGGTCATCTGCGCCGACCGGGCGGGCGCCGACCGCTGGCGCCAGATCTCCTTCCTGTACCGCTGCGCCGACCGCTTCAGCAGGCGCGTCTTTGCCGGCACCTTTTGCGCCCGGGAACAGGACCATACGGGATGCGCGACCGGCCAGTGCTGCAAATGCCGGCCAGATGTCTATAGCTACGAGAAGAGCGTGCTGGACCTGCTACCCAAACGGCTGGATGACACCGGGTTCTGCCCATTTTTCAACCTGGCCAGGCGCACCTGCGGCATCTACCAGCTGCGCCCCTTCGCCTGCCGGGTCTATTACAACCTCGCCAGCTCAAGCTATTACTGCCAGAATCCCAACGACCAGACCCTGCAGATTTTCGACGGCGTGAAGCGGCATCTGGAACGGATCCTCGGCCCGTATGTCGGCGGATACCTGCCGTAGCTTCAAGGCAGCAGAGCTGTCTCAGCCCGTCAGCCCCGTCGACAGACGTCACCTGCCCCGTTCCTCCCCGTTTTCCTCAAGCAATAGCAAATCCCTCACTGCTACCAGGGGGCTACCGCACAGCCCCCGCACCGACCGCCCAACTCAAGAGCGTCACCGCCTCCTGAGGACGCGCGTTCCCCAAAGCTCCCTCTCTTGACAATTGGCAGGAAAACTAACGTGCCATCCTTCTCGGCAGAAACGGCCTTGCACCACAAACAAAAGAAATTTTTCGTTGTTAAGAGTTAACTCTACTGAAATGCTTCCCGGAGCTATGATAGTTTTGGTTTATTAACGCATTTTTTCCAACAGGAAATCATGGCGCCAACCAACCTCAACCAAAGGAGAGACGAGATGTCGAAAAACATCATTTTTTGCGCAGACGGAACCTGGAACGGCCCGGACCAGGACGATGACCACGACAACATTCCCGATCCTACCAACGTCTTCAAGCTCTTCGAGCTTCTCGACGGCACTCTGGCCGGACCGGACATCGAGCCTGAAAAAGAAAAGAGACTGATGACTGCGGAGACGACACATCAGGTGGCTAAATACCTCCACGGTGTCGGCGACTCCAGCAACCCTTTGGTCAAAATCATGGGAGGCATCTTCGGCTCCGGCATCATCACCCGCATCGTTCGCGGCTACACCTTTATCTCCCGCGAGTATGAACCGGGAGACAGCATCTTCATACTCGGCTTCAGCCGAGGCGCCTATACCGCTCGCGCGCTGGCCGGATTCATTGCCAGCCAGGGACTGCTGGCAACCTACCTCACCCGCGACAAGGAGACCGCCTACCAAAAGGGCGCTGAGGCCTGGTACCGGTACCGGCAGGCCTCCGGGCACCAGGGAATTCTCCAGCGCCTTGCAGAGTGCGCGGCACACCTCCCCTCCTTTTTCCTGGCGGAGACCCTGGAGGCGTCAGATTTCATCCCGGTCGACACGATAAAGGCCGTCGCCGTGTGGGATACGGTCGGCGCCCTGGGACTTCCGGATATCCAGGGGAAGAAACGCGTGGACGATTTCGGCTTCGCCAACACGAAGCTCAACGACAAGGTTACCTGGGGGTTCCACGCCCTTGCGCGCGACGAGCAGCGGGTCGATTTCACGCCGACTCTCTGGAATAAGCGGGACGGGGTGAAGCAACTCCTTTTCCCCGGCGCCCACGCGGACGTCGGCGGCGGCTACCCGATGGCCCACGGCGAAAGCAAGCTGTCCGACGGGGCGTTGAAGTGGATGGTGGACGAGTTGCAGGCGCTGGAAGTCAGGTTTGCCGGGGAACCGGCGTATGACCTCGCGACCTACCCCGCCGGGGCGGCCCACCAGCCCTGGAGGGGCAAGCCGTACGAGACAGCGCGCAGGAGCTTTCCCGCGGAATCCCTCGGCCACTGTTCCTTGATGGTGCGGGCCAGCCAGCCGGAGGTTTTCCCGGACCCCGAGGCCTCGCCAGAGAAGTACGATCCGGACCATAAGCCGATCTGCGACAGCGGACCCGAACGCATGTGCGCCGTCTGCATCAAGGTCTGACCGCTGGCGACACCGGCACGTACGGCCGGACATCGTCGGAGACGCACGAAACAGCGCCATCGCACATGAAGGCACCTGGCGGAGTACCGGACAAAAACAGGGACTTTGCTGCGAGAGCCCTGACAGGTTCGAGGAATTCTGTCGGCACGTCGGAGTGGATTCGCGGGGAATTTAGAGAAGGGATTTCGAGAAGGTCGGAGCTACCGGGGCCGCTGCCTGCTGCAGCGGCCCCGGTAGCACTCTCAGTTACTTCCTTTGGCCCGCCTTATTTCTGCAGCGCGGCCGTCAGGGCCGGCACGAACTGCATGACGTCGGCGACGATCAGTACGTCGGCTATCTCGCCGATGGGGGCATCCTTGTCCTTGTTGATGGCGACGATGAAATCCGACTTCTTCATCCCCGCCAGGTGCTGGATGGCGCCGGAGATGCCGCAGGCCACGTAGAGTTTCGGGCCGACCGTCTGCCCGGTGGTCCCGACCTGGTGGCTGTGCTCGACCCAGCCCGAGTCGACGACCGGCCGGCTCGCCCCGAGCTCGCCGCCCATGGCCTTGGCCAGCGCGGCGATGACCGGCACGTTGTCCTTCTTGCCGATGCCGCGCCCGGCGCTCACGATCACCTCGGCCTTGCCCAGGTCGACGTCTTTCGCCTCGGCGGGCTCATAGCCCAGGAACTTGACCAGGCCTTCGCCCGGCACTTCCAGCGCGACCACGCTGGGGGTACCCTGCGGCTCACCCTGGAAGCTGAAGGCGCCCGCCTGCAGGGTCAGCACCGCCTTGGCGGTGCCGGGCTTCACGGTCCGGCGCATCTTGGCGTTGCAGCAGCCGACCTCGAAGCCGCCGTCGGCCAGGGCGATGATCTCCGAAACCTGGGACAGCTTCAAGTTGGCGGCGACCCGCGGCGCCAGGTCCCAGCCGAAGGAGGAGTGGGGGAAGATGATGTAGTCCGGGTTCTCCTTGGCGATGGCGGCCAGGATCAGCTGCTTGTGCTGATCGGGGTTGTACTCCCCGTATTTCGCCACGTCCGCCAGGTACACCGTGCCGTCGTAGCGCGGGACATTGGCGGCATCCCCGACCAGGGCGATCGCCGTGTCGGCCCCGAGCTTCTCCGCGAAGGCGACCAGTTCATAGATGTTCTCGAGAAGCTTTCCTTCCCTGTATTCAGCTACCAGCAATGCTTTCATGGATATCCCCCTATCGCAACACGGCGGTTTTGTCTTTCAGGATGCTGATCAGGCTCTGGACCTGGGAAGCCACGTCACCCTCCAGCACGACCCCTCCCCCCTTCTTGACCGGGGGATAGAACTTGTTGGTGGTGGTGAGCGGCTGCTCCTTCAGAAGGTCGGCTGCGGTGAGCGCCTCGATCTCCTTCTTCTTGGCCTTCATGATGTTGGGCAAGGTCGGGTAGCGCGGGACGTTGAGACCGAGCTGGCAGGTCACCACCGCGGGCAAGGGGATGCGCACGCCAGCCTTGAGTCCCCCCTCCAGCTCGCGTTTGCCGGTGACGGCGCCGTCGGCGAACTTGAAATCGACCAGGGTCGTGGCGCAGGAAAATCCGAGATCCTCGGCGACGGTCACGCCGACCTGGGCCGAGCCGCGGTCCTGGGACTGCATGCCGGTGAAGATCAGGTCGATGTTCTTCCCCTGGGCGTACCCGGCGATCAGGGAGGCGACCTGCCAGGGATCCTTCTTGTGCACCTCGGCGTCCTTGATGTGCACGCCGCGGTCGCACCCCATGGCGAGTGCCTTCTTGATGGTTTCCTGGACCCGGTCCGGTCCGATGGAGAGCACGGTCAGTTCGGTGCTGTCCCCCAACTGCTCCCTCAACTGCACCGCCTGTTCCACGGCGTACTCGTCGTACTCGTTCATCCGGAAGGCGAGATCCGCCTCGGAGAACCAGTCACCGCCGTCGTTCACCTTGAAACGGGATTCCATGTCCGGGACCTGCTTGACACACACCAGTATTTTCATAAAACCCTCCGGAGATCTTTGCCGCAAACGGGGAAGTCTCGCGACAAGCGTTGATACACACTTTTCAAGCACAGGCGCCCAGACGTGATGAACCGGCCGGAAGCGACGGCGAGGTAACGGTAATTTGGCGATCTGCCCGAACCTGCAATTTCGTATAACAGTACCACTTTACCTATTACGAGTCAATAAAAAAATTTGAGGGGATGGACGAAGCCTGCGGAGGGAGGTTGGGGGGAGGATGAGCTGCCGGGAGCTGGTCCTGAATGGCGCCTTCCCTTCCCGAGACCTCCCTCCCCCGCAAGGGGGAGGGAGGTCTCGGGCACCGGGAGGGTAGTTATCTTGGCGAGTTTTCTGTCAGCGGACTTCCTTGGTAAGGAGCAGACGCTGGGACGGCTTGAATCCGCAGTTGGTCAGGAAGTTCCAGAGACCGAAATTGTCCTGGTCCACCTTGGTCCGCACCGACTCGACCCGGAGCGCGTCCAGCTTGACCAGCAGTTGTGACAGCAGCGCGTGCCCTATGCCGCGGCCGGCGTAGGAAGGATGCACCCCGATAGTATCGAGCACCGCGGTCGTCTCGTTCCTGCCGAACTCGCCGAAGTCGGCACGCACCATGACGAATCCGGCCACGACCCCGTCGACCTCGGCCACCTGCGAGACGTGGACGCCAGATTCGTCGAGCACTTCCCTGAACTTGGCGGCGCAGTACGCGGAACGGTCCAGGCCGGTGAGCTTGGCGTCGATCCGGTCCACCGCCGCCAGGTCCGCCCAGGTGAGGGGGCGCACCGTGACGCGACCGGCAGGTGTACCCTGGCAGCCGCACCCGGCTTCGCACTGGTTCACCGCAGCAGCCACGGCGGCGTCGGTACCCAGGGGCGCCGTGCCGCGCTCTATGACCTGGCCCGAGGCGAGGGAGAAGCCGACCGAGGCGAAAAAGCTGACCATCGTCAGGTTGGACCAGGCAATCTGGGTGCGCAGGGTGCCGATGTTCCTCTTCGCCATGCGCTGCTCGATGCCGGCCACCAGCAGCTTGCCGACACCCTTGCCCTGGTAGTAGGGATCGACGCCGATGTCATCGAGTTCAACGACCGTCTTCCTGGAGCCGAATTCCCCCTCCAGTATCCTGGCGAAACCGTAGCCCGCGAGCTTCTTGCCGTCGAGGGCGCCGCAGCTGATGAAGTTCTCCGGCATGGACTGCGGTTCCGTCTGGGCCACGGCGAGTTCGTCCTGGAAGGGCGCGCTCAGGTTGGCCGTCGCCACGACGAGGCGCTTTTCCAGGAGGTCCCTCCGGGGATTGCCGGTCAGGCTGCTCTCGATGCTGGCGACCTGGCCGATGTCTTCCGGATAGAGGGAGCGGAGCGTGAGGTTTGACATGCTGTGTTCTCCTTTCGGATGCAGCTAAATAAACCAAAACCTCCCGCCCCCCTTTGCGAGCGAGGGTCGGGGGCTAGCGTGACGACTAGCCGCGAGTTCTGCGCCCGCTGCCACCTCGGCAAGGGCGATGGTGATGCGACCCTGCCAAGGTGGGCCGAGGAGCTGTCTCGCGGCCTACTTTTCCGAATCCTCCGGGAACGAGAGCGCCTTGGTCAGCACGAAGGCGGCCTGCAGGGCGGAGGTCGGACAGAGCGGGAAGCACTCCTTGCAGTCCCAGCACTCCTTGGCCGCTATCTCGGGGATGAAGCTGATCTCTTTCTTGGCACCACGATCGATGAACCCCACCGCGTGCGCCTTCTTCACCTCGGCGCAGTAACGCACACAGAGTCCGCAGTGGATGCAGAAGGACGGCTCTTTCTCGAACCTCTCCTTGTCGGCGCCGTACTCCTTGGCCAGTTCCAGCAGCGGCTCGGAATCGGGGGCGTGTGCCAGCATCATCTCCACCAGTGACTTGCGGATCCGCTGCAACTTGTCGGTCCTGGTCCTGACGACCAGGTTCGGCTCCACCGGATACAGGCAGGCGGCGACCACGGTCGTCCTCCCCCGGGCGTCGGCCTCCACCGAGCAGACCCGGCAGCCGCCGTGGGGCGCCAGCTTCTTGTGGTGACACAGCGTCGGGATCGAGATGCCGACGCTCTGGGCCGCCTCGAGGATCGTCGCGCCCTCGCGTGCGGTAACTTCCTTGCCGTCTATCTGCAGTAGCACGTCGCTCATGATTTTTTCTCTCTGACTATGGCTCTTGCCTCGGGAGGGAGCGAAGCCGGGACCGGTTCACCCGAGATCTTCGTCACCGCGCCGAAACGGACTGGACAGACTTCAAAGCAGGATCCGCACTTGGTGCACTTTTCCTGGTCGACGACGTGGATCAACCCTTTGCCCCCCTCGATGGCCAGCGCGGGGCACTGCTTGCCGCAGGTCATGCAGGCCTTGCACTTGGCCGGGTCGATGTAGTAGGCGATCAGCTCCTTGCAGGACAAGGCCGGGCACCTCCCCTCGTTGATGTGCGCGTCGTACTCGTCCCTGAAGTGGCGCATGGTGCTCAGCACCGGGTTCGGCGCGCCCTTGCCGAGCGCGCAGAGGGCGGAGGATCCCGCCACCTCCGCCAGCTCCTCCAGGAGGTCGACGTCGCCCGGCTTCCCCTTCCCTTCCGTGATCCGGGTGAGGATCTTCTGCATCTGCTTCACCCCCTCGCGGCAGGGGACGCACTTGCCGCACGACTCGTCGGCCAGAAAGCCCAAGAAGTAGCGGGCGAAGTCCACCATGCAGGTGGCGTCGTCCAGCACGATCATGCCGCCGGAGCCCATCATGGAGCCGGCCCGGGTCAGCTGGTCGAAGTCGACCGGCATGTCCAGCAGCGCCTCCGGCATGCAGCCCCCCGCAGGTCCCCCGGTCTGCACCGCCTTGAACTTCTTGCCGCCGGGGATGCCGCCGCCGATCTTGTAGACGATGTCCCGGAGGCTCACCCCCATGGGTACCTCGACGAGCCCCGTGTTGTTCACCTTGCCGACCAGGGAGAAGATCTTGGTCCCCTTGCTCCCCTCCGTCCCGATGGAGGTGAAGGCGGCCGCCCCCTTGTTGATCACCAGGGGGATGTTGGCCCAGGTCTCCACGTTGTTGATGTTGGTCGGCTTGCCCCAGAGCCCGCGCACCGCCGGATAGGGGGGCCTCGCCTTGGGCTCGCCCACCCTCCCCTCCAGGGAGGCGATCAGGGCGGTCTCCTCGCCGCAGACGAAGGCGCCGGCGCCCATGTGCACCTTGACGACGAAGTCGTACCCGGAGCCGAGGATGTCCTTGCCGAGCAGGCCGTACTCCTCGGCCTTCATGATCGCCTTGGTGACGTTCTCGACCGCCAGCGGATATTCCTGGCGCACGTAGATGTACCCCTCGCTGGCGCCGATGGCGTAGGCGCCGATCAGCAGCCCCTCCAGGACGCTGAACGGGTTTCCTTCCATGAGCGAGCGGTCCATGTAGGCGCCCGGGTCCCCCTCGTCGCAGTTGACGATGACGTACTTGGGCGAGCCGGCCGCGTTGCGGCAGGCCTCCCACTTGATGCCGGCCGGGAACCCCCCGCCGCCGCGCCCCCTGAGGCTCGCGGCCTTCACCTCAGTGATGACCGATTCCGGGGTCATCTGGAAGAGGACCTTGCCCAGGGCCTGGTAGCCGCCCACGGCGAGGTAGTCCTCCAGGCTCTTGGGGTCGATCTTGGTGTTGAGGCCGAGCACCAGCCGCTCCTGGTTCTTGTAGAAGGGGATGTCGTCCTCGTGGACCGCTCTCTCGCCGGTGGTCGGGTCGACATAGACCAGCCGCTCCACGACCTTTTTCTGCATCAGCGTCTCGGAGACGATCTCGGGGATGTCTTCCGCTTTCACCTTGAGATAGCAGATCCCCTCGGGATAGATGACGGCGATGGGACCCTGCTCGCAGAAGCCGTGGCAGCCGGTCTTCCTGAGAGACACCTGGTCCGTGAGCCCCTGCTTCTCCAGTTCCAGGTCCAGTGCCGCGGCGACCTTCTTGCAGTGAGTCGCCTGGCAGGCTGAACCGGAGCAGAGCGTGATACAGGGCTTGTTGGGATCCCTTGAAGCTACGATGTCCGTCCTTAAAACTTCCAGTTCGGCTGCGGAATTTATCCTTGGCATAATCAGTCCTTACTCGTAGGTTTTCAACACATCTTCCAACTGGGCCGGTACGATGTTGCCGTGATATTCGCCGTCCACCACGATGACCGGCCCCAGGGCGCAGCAGCCGAGGCAGTTGACGGTCTCCAGGCTGAACTTGAGGTCCACGTCCGTCTCGCCCGGCTTGATGCCGAGCTGGTCCTGAACCGAGTCCAGCACCCGCTGCGCGCCGCGCACGTGGCAGGCGGTCCCCATGCAGACGTGGACTTCGTGGCGCCCCTTGGGAACCAGGCTGAAGGACTTGTAAAAGGTGGTGATGTGCTGGATCTGGCTCAGCGGCACGTCCAGCTTCTGGCCGACCCGTACCAGCGCTTCCTTGGGGAGCCAGTGGTTTTTGCTCTGGATCTCGAGCAGGATCTGGATAAGCGAACTGGGTGCGCTCTGGTGTTTGTCAATGATCTGGTCGATTGTCTGGTTATCCATAGTTAGCTTATCCTTTCCTCTGTTCTGCACCTTCCCCGTCGGATCAGGCGATCGCGTAGCTCTTCTCGACCTCGTCGTAGCGGATCAGCCCCTGCCGCGCCGAGGAGTTCAGGTGCCGTGCCACCTCGGCCGGCTCCATCTTCAGGGTTTCCGAGATCTCCCTGGTCGAGTGCGGCTTTTGCCCCAGGAGCGTGGTGATCTGGCTGATCGCCAGCTTCCCCTCCACCAGTTCGCGGATCAGGGTGTCCACCTCGGCGGAGTTGAAGAAGGCCTGGTACTCCTCTTCCGTCTTGAAGCGGACTCTCAGCCGCTCCCTTTCCACCAGCTTCAGGAAGGGGAGGATCTTCTTGAGCGCCTGGAACTTGAACTTGAGGCCGTCCTTGGAGATCCCCTCGCCTTTGCCCAGGGGACCCATCTGCCTCAGCTGCCTGCCGAAGTCGTTCATCACCTCGGCAAAGCGCATCCCTTCGGAGGCGGAGATCCATTCCAGTCTCAGCCGGTCCGGGTTAATCCCCAGGAGCGTGAGGACTTTGCGGGCCAGATGCATCATGCTCAGCGCATCGTAATTCCCCTCGGTGACGTAATGACATTCGCCAAGCCAGCAGCCGCCGATGAACACGCCGTCCGCGCCGTTTTGGAAGGCCCGCAGGACGAAGGCGAGGTCGACTCGGCCTGAACACATGACACGTATATTCTTTGTTTCGGTACTATATTGCAGTCTGGAAACTCCAGCCAGGTCGGCAGCGCCGTATGCTCACCATGTGCATAAAAAGCCAACGACTCTGGGTTTAAACTCCAGTTCAGTTGTCATTATGGTCTCCTTTCATAGGTTGAAATTTCCGTTTTCAATCCCCCCTGCGCAGTAGGGGAGAAGGCTCGCGGAGCGAGACAGGGGGGTCTTCCTCCCTGCCAAACACCCCCCTGCTTCACTACGTTCAGTTTCCCCCCTATTTCATAGGGGGGATGAACCTGCTATCTCTTCGTGTCTTCCCCGATGGTTACCCCTTGAACTGGCACCCCGCACACCCCTCGGGGACCGGCGCGTCGGGGTCCGGCAGCGCCGCGTCGATCTGGGCGAACAGCTCCTCGTCGGTGTAGTGCTTGAGCCGGATCGCCTGGGTCGGGCACTTGGCGTTGCACAGGCCGTCCCCCTTGCAAAGGATCGGGTTGACGGTCGCCTTCTTCCCCTGGGGCGTCTCCTTGAACTCGATGGCGCCGTAGCTGCAGCAGGTGATGCAGGCCCCGCAGGATACGCAGTCGTCCTCGGTGACCTCGCAGATGGCGCCGGAGGCGGTCACGGTCTCCTTGTTGAGCAGGGTGACGACCCGGCCGGCCGCACCGTACGCCTGGCTGATGGTCTCGGTCAGGTGCTTGGGATAGTGCGCGGTCCCGCACAAATACACTCCCTCCGCCGAGAAATCGACAGGCCTCAGTTTCACGTGCGCTTCCTGGAAGAAGCCGTCCGGGTTCTGGGCGACCTTGAAGAACTTGGTCACCTCGCTGGTCCCGTCCGCGGGGATCACGGCGGCCGCCAGCACCAAGAGGTCGGCGTCGATGGCGATCTTCTGCCCCAGGATCGGGTCGGTCACGGTGACCCGGATGATCGGCTGACCCGCCTCCGTGGTGGACTCCACCTCGGGCTTGTCGGTCGGCTCGTAGCGGATGAACTTCACGTCCTGCTCCGACGCCTCCCGGTAGTAATCCTCCTTGAAGGAGTAGGTCCTCATGTCCCGGAAGATGATGTAGATGTCCATCCCGGGATTGCTCTCCTTGAGCTTCAGCGCGTTCTTGATGGACTGGCTGCAGCAGACCCGGGCGCAGTAGTTGCGGTCCGGCTGACGGCAGCCGACACACTGGATCATCACCAGGCTCTGGGCCTTGGCGACCGCCTCGTCCTTGTTGATGATCCTCTCTTCCAGCTCCAGCGAGGTCATGACCTTGCTGTCCTTGCCATAGAGGTACTCGGTCGGCTGGTACTCCTGGGCGCCGGTCGCAATGAGTGCCGCGCCGTGCAGGATCTCCTTCACCCTCCCCTCGGACTTCACCTTAGTCACGAAGTTCCCGACATAGCCGGTCGCCTCTATGATGGTCGCGTCGAGGGTCACGTGCACCTTCGGGTGCTTGTAGACCTTCTTGACCAGTTCCTTCAGGTAGGGCTGGACCTCCACGCCGTCCAGCGTGTAGTGGATCCTGCGGGCCATGCCGCCCAGGTCCGAGTCCCGCTCCACCAGGTACACTTCGAAACCCTGGTTCGCCATGCTGAGGGCGCTGGTCATGCCCGCCACCCCGCCGCCGACCACCAGCGCGGTGTGGTTCACCGGCAGGCTCAGCTCCTGCAGAGGCTCCAGGTAGGCGGCGCGCGCCACCGACATCCGGATGATGTCCTTGGCCTTCAGGGTGGCCCCTTCCTTGTCCTTGGAGTGGACCCAGGAGCAGTGCTCCCGGATGTTCGCGAATTCGAAGAAATACTGGTTGAGGCCAGCCTCGCGGCAGGTGTCACGGAACAGCGGCTCGTGGGTCCTGGGGGTGCAGGCCGCCAGGACCACGCGGTTCAGCTTGTGCTTGACGATGGCGTCCGTGATCAGCTGGGCGTTCTCCGTGGAGCAGGCGAACAGGTTCTCCTCCGAGTAGACGACGTTGGGGAGGCTGCGGGCGTACTCGGCGACTCCCGGGGTGTCGACCACGCGGCCGATGTTGGCGCCGCACAGGCAGGTGACCACCCCGATCCTCAGCTCCTCTTCCGAGACGTCCTTCTCCACCGGATAGACCCTCTCCCGGGAGAGGTCGCCGCGGCGGTAGGCTAACAGCTCGCTGCACAGGGCGTCGGCGCCGGAGGCGGAGACCACCGACTCGGGGATGTCCAGCGGGCCCTGGAAGGCGCCGGTGACGAAGACGCCGGGGCGCGTGGTCTCGATCGGGTTCAGCGGGTTGGTCTTGCAGAAGCCGTGCTTGTTCAGCTCGATGTCGAAGGTCTTGGCGATCCCCAGCACGTCCTTGGGCGGGTTCAGGCCGACCGAGAGCACCACCAGCTCGAATTCCTCTTCCTTCACCCCGTCGTCGGGCGTCGAATACCGGATGGTGACGTTGTTGTTCTCGGGGATCTCCTTGCCGATGGTCACGTAGCTTCTGATGAACTTGGTGTCGGACAGCCCTTCCGCCCTCTGGTAGAAGCGCTCGAAGTCCTTGCCGAAGGCGCGGATGTCGTTGTGGAAGATGGTCGCCTCGATCCCCGCGTCGTGGTCCTTGGTCAGGATCACCTGCTTCTGGGTGTAGGCGCAGCAGACCGCGGAGCAGTAGGAGTTGCCGCCCGGGATGATCTGCCGGGAGCCGACGCACTGGATCCAGGCGATCTTCGAGGGATGCTTCTTGTCGCTCGGGCGCCGGATGGTCCCCTCGTAGGGGCCGGTGGAGCAGAGGATGCGCTCGTAGTCGAGGCTGGTCACCACGTTCTCGTGGATCCCGTAGCCGTAGTCGCCCCGCAGCTTCGGGTCGAAGGTCTCGAACCCCGGGCAGAGCACGATGGCCCCCACCTGTACCTCGATCTCCTCGTCCTCCTGGTGCAGGTCGATCGCCTTCGGCTTGCAGACCCCCTCGCAGATGGCGCAGGACCCGTCCTGCAAATAGAGGCAGGTCTTGGGGTCGATGTACGGGATCAGCGGCAGCGCCTGGGAGAAGTAGATGTGGATCGCCTTGTTGGTGGAGAGTTCCTGGTTGTAGGGATCGGGAACCTTGACCGGGCAGTACTCCGCGCAGATGTTGCACCCGGTGCACTTGTCCTCCAGGACGTACCGGGCCTTCCTCTTCAGGGTGACCTTGAAGTTGCCGGCCTTCCCCTTGACGCTGTCGACCTCCGTGTAGGTCAGGATGTCGATGTTCGGGTGCCTGGAGCACTCGTTGAACTTGGGAGACTCGATGCACATGGAGCAGTCATTGGAGGGAAAGGTCTTGTCCAGCTGAGACATCTTCCCGCCGATGGCCGGCGATTTATCGATCAGATAAACCTTGAAGCCGGTATTGGCAAGATCGAGAGCAGCCTGAATGCCGCTGATGCCCCCGCCGACGACCAGAACGTCCACAAGATTTTTTTGCGCTATTTCAGTTTCCACGTGTCTGATTCCTTTTGGGCTGGGTTCGCTTCCCTAAAGCAATTCCTGGATGATTTCCGTGATGTCCTTGACCTCTATGACCTCGGTGTCTTCCAGAGACAGCCTGCCGTCTTCGAAGTTGGTGATGCAGTAGGGGCAGGAGGTGGCCAGCACCTGGGCCCCGACGCCGACCGCCTGCTCCAGCCTCAGGTCGGAGAAGCGCTCGCCCTTGGGCGTTTCCATCCAGATCCTGCCGCCACCGCCGCCGCAGCAGAGGCTCTTCTCGCGGGTGTCGGGCATCTCGACCAGGTCCAGGCCGGCGACACTCTTGAGGATGTCGCGGGGCTGGTCGTAGATCCCGTTGTGCCGCCCCAGATAGCACGGGTCGTGGTAGGTGACTCTCTTGGGATATTCCTTGGTGAGCTTCAGCCTGCCGTTCTTGATCAGCTCGTCCAGGTACTCGTTGACATGAACCACCTCGAAGTGGACCATGAACTCGGGGTACTCGTTCTTGAAGGTGTGGTAACTGTGGGGGGAGGAGACCAGTACCTTCTTGACGCCGGCCTCGATGAAATGCTTGATGTTCGCCTTGGCCAGGGTCTTGAAGAGCTCCTCGTTGCCGGTCTTCCTGATGCTCTCGCCGCAGCAGCTCTCCTTGGTCCCGAGGATCCCGAAGCTGACCCCCGCCTTGTTGAGGATGTCGACCGTGGCGGCGGCGACCTTCTTCAGCCGCGGCGCGTAGCTTAGGTAGCAGCAGGAGAAGTAGAGCACCTCCATGTCGTCGGTGAACGGCTTCACGCCCAGCCCCTGGGCCCAGTCCGCACGCTTGCTGCGCTCCTCGTTGAAGGGGTTCCCCTCGCCCAAAAGGCCGACGCTCACGTTGCGGATGGGAGCCACGGGGCCGGGGAAGACCTCGTATTCCGTGGCGAGTTTCTTGAGCGAGACGCCGCACTCGATCTGCTTCACCCCCCTCGGGCAGGCCGCCGGGCACCTGCCGCAGGTGGTGCAGCGCCAGATCTCCTCGCTCTCGATCTCGGTCAGGCCGAAGGTGGCCTGCCGGATCAGCTTGCGCATGCTGAAGGTTCGCACCCGGTTCCACGGGCAGACGGCATCGCATAATCCGCATTGATAGCAGTATTTGAAGGCATCACCGCCCTTCTCTTTAATGACATCAATGATCTCTTTGAAGGGGGCGACTGTCTCCATTTTCCCTAGTCCTCTTCGTTGGCCTTGCCGTTTTTGCCCTTCTTCGACATACGGGCGACAGTATCCATGAGCTGCTGCAAGCCGTGCTTGTTAGCCAGCGCTGCCAGGCCGATCTCGATATCGCCCAGCGGCGCCTCTTCCTCGCCCCGGTCCTCTTCCCGCTCCTCGTAGGTCAGGGCGCCGGGACGGCAGACCTTGACGCACATCGGTTCCTCCAGCGCCGGGACGTCGACGCACATGTCGCACTTGAGCGGCAGGCCGGAGTCGGGCTCCCGGAACAGGTCCCGGGCCGGGCAGGAAACCCCGCAGAAGCTGCACTCGGGATACTCCTTGCCGTTGATGGTGTAGGCGTGCCTCCCGGTGCACTCGGACGGGGTGTAGTCGCCGGCGCGGATCGGGACGTAGACGTCGTTGATGTCGTCGATGACCACGCGGATCCGGGACCTGGCCGGATTGATGGAGCTGTTCTTGGGGCTGGCGTGGAACGCCGAGCAGGCAACCTCGCAGGCGCGGCACCCGATGCACTTGTCGATATCGACCTTTATTTCCTTAACAGTTTTCTTGGTTGCACTACCCATTACTGTTAACCTCCCTGATCTGGTAATACTGCCTGAAGAACACCGAACCGATTTCCCGTAGGGGCGAATCATCATTCGCCCGTTATTGCCTATTTCATCAAAGCGTCAGAATGCCGCGTTCCACAAAGTCCTCGCTCACGTAGTCGAGCCCCAGTCCGTCCAGCGTCGACTTGGTGGGGACTCCGTCGTTGTCCCACCCCTTGAACTCGTAGTAGGCGTCCAGGAGTTTCTGCTCCATCTCGGGATCGCGGATCTTCCAGTGGTCGGCCGGCGGCGCCTCGTCCACCCTTCTCAGGCCGCGCCTTATGTTGATGGCCCGGATCAGGTTGCGGTTCCTGGCGGCTATCTTCCAGAGGCTCTCCGAATCGAGCTCCATGCCGGTGGCGAGCGAAATGATCTCCGGCAGGTTGTTGATGTGGTAGGGGGGCCGGCCGCCGAACTGTCCCCGGAAGGAGGAGAGCCAGGCGCAGGTGCCGATGGCGTCGTCCAGGTAGTGCATGGTCTCGTTCCAGTCGCAGATGTTGACCGAGGCCTCGACGGAGGGGTGCTGGCGCGGCTCCCATTCGGAGAACCACTGCTTGAACCTTTCCGGGGCGGCGTCCCAGTTGTCGACGAAGCGCTGCCGCTCCTCCTTGTCGGCGATCGGGATCTGGGGATAGGACCCCTCGATCTGGGTGATGTTCATCTTCTCGCCGGTGGCGTACATCAGGAAGTACGGGTAGTTCACCATGGAGAGCTTGAGCGGCACCTGCTCGAACTTCTTCATGGTGTTGTGGTCGAACTGCTCCGCGCCCTTGCCGATCTGGCGCGCCGCGTGGTACACCCCGTTGGCCAGCGCGTCGCCGACCCCTTCGCGGTGCACGATCTTTTCCACCAGGTAGAAGAACCTTCCGGCGCCGTCGGGCGGGAAGCCCGGCAGGTCCTCGTCGGTCAGGATGCCGGCGTCGTAGAGCTCGACGGCGAAGGCGAGCACCTGGGGGGTGGAGAAGCCGTCCAGCCCGTACTCCTGGGTGACGCCCAGGATGTCGTAGTCGAAATCGAGCTCCTCGTAGGCCGCCATCGCGTAGGTGAGCTTGGAGTAGCACTTCTGGAAATAGGTCTGGCGCCCCGGGTACTTGATGGCCTGGTGGCAGTCCTTGGGGCAGTTGAAGCAGCCGGTCCAGCGCAGCCTGACGCTCTCGCTGATCGCGGTCCACTTCTCCTGGCGCTCCTCGTTCCAGTAGTTCTTCTGCCGCCCGCGGGCGTTGCCCCAGGCGAAGTTGTTGACGTGGAACTCTTCGTCCTCCTCGTGGGCCATGACGTCGCCGCAGTCGTGGTTCTCGCGGATCTCGCCGTACATCCGGTTGCAGATCTCGGCGAGCTCGGACGGTTTGGCGACGTTCAGGTCCTTGGTGCCGCGCACCACGATCGCCTTCAGCCGCTTGTCCCCCATGATGACGCCGACGCCGCGGGAGGCGGAGGAGTTGCCGTGCTCGATGGTCGCCATGTAGACCCGGTTCTCGCCGGCGAGGCCGATGGCCGCCACCTGGGCGCTCGGCTCCTTGAGCTCCTTCTTGAGGGCCGAGGCCGTCGCCAGCGCGCCCAGGCCGGAGAGGTGGCTCGCGTCGCGCAGCTCGACCTTGTCGTTGTTGATGTACAGGTAGACGAGCCCCTCGGCCTTGCCTTTGAAGACGATCCGGTCGTAGCCGGCGTATTTCAGCTCGGGCCCGAAGAAGCCGCCGAACAGGGAGTGGGAATAGAGGCCGGTCTGGGGGGAGAAGGTGTTGACCGCGGTGCGGTTGGCGCCGACCACCGAGGTGCCGTCCAAAAGGCCGACGCTGAAGATCAGCAGGTTTTGGGGAGAAAAAGGATCCGTCTCGGGCGGGACGCGGTCCCAGAGGATCTTCGCGGCGGTCCCCTGCCCTCCCAGGTACTGCCTGGTCTGTTTCGGGTCGTTAGCCACCCTCTCGATGTTGCCCCGGGTCAGATCGATCTCTAAGCTGAACCCTGTCTCTGCGAATGCCATCTTTGACTCCTTTGCCTGATAGTTAGCGTAAACAGGCGGCCCACGCCCAGTTGCAGTTATTTAGTACCACAATACCAATTTAGCTGTCAAGGAAATATATTTCCGCGCCGCGACAAAAAAAAGCGCCCTGCGCCACGCCCCGGGTGCCGCCCGAGGGGGGCGCGGCGCTCCCCGCTAACTCGCCAGTTCCTTGGTGAGCAGCAGCCTCTGGGAAGCCTTGAACCCGCGCCGGTGCAGGAAGCTGCGCAGCCCGAAGTCCGCGTGTTCCACCTTGGTGCGCACCGTCTCCACCTGGAGGGTGGCGAGGTTGGCGAGCAGTTGGGAGAGCAGCCCGTGCCCGACGCCTCGGCCCGCACTGGCGGGATGCACCCCGATGGTGTCGATGACCGCGGCCTTGGCGACCTTGCCGTACTCGCCGTAATCGACGCGCGCCATGATGAAACCGGTGACCAGGCCGCCATCCTGCGCGACCATGGAGATGCGGACGCCCGAGTCATCGAGCATTTCACGGAAACCGGCGACATAATAGGCAAGGCGGTTCAGGCCGGTCAGTTCGGTGTCGATGCGGACGACCGCAGCCAGGTCACTCTCCTTGAGCGAGCGCACCAGAGGGCGGCTGCGGGCCAGGGTGTCGTGGTAGCTGCCGCCCGCCTCGCGATGCACCTGCCACATGCCGTCCATCGCCACGGGCGCCACCTCGGCGACCTCCTCGGGAAGCGGTGAGGTGTCGCGTTCGATGATCTGTCCGGGCGCCAGGGCGAACCCGTTGGCGGAGAAAAACCGCACCATGTCGTGATCGGACCAGTCAGCCTGGGTCTCCAGGGTGCCGACATTCTTTTTGGCCATGCGCTGTTCGACCCCGGACAGCACCATCTTGCCGATCCCTTTCCCCTGGTAGCCGGCGTCGACGCCGATGGCGACCAGCACGCCGACCTGGCTCTTGACGCCGAACTCCCCGTGCAGCACCCGGGCGTAGCCGTAGCCCGCGAGGTTGGCGCCGTCCAGCACCGCGCAGGTGATGAAACTGTCGGGCATTGCCGAAGCCATGGCCAGACGTTTCTCCAGGAACGCCTTTCTCGAACGGCCCGTCAGACTGCTTTCAATTTCCGCCACCCGGTTCAGATCATCCGGGTGCAGTGACCGAAGTGTGAGGTTCGACATCCCTGTGGCTCCTTTCGACGTTGATTATAAAATACTGTAATATTAACATGTTACTGATTTTTTGGTCTGGCGGTCAAAAGCCGGTTCTGGGTGGGACACCGAATTTGAATAAATTAGTACCGCAATACCATTTAACTGTCAAGCACTATATCAGGGCGCCTGACGAGGCGTTTATTTTGTCATGGCGAGCCGGGGCGATATGAGTCAGCGGTAATGCGGCGGCATCCCGTTCTCGGATGGAGTGGGACGAAGGGCACGCAATGGGTCGGCGCCAGATTACCGAAAAGGATAGCAGATGATTGCAACCAGTATACTGAAGAATTGGCTGACCGAGAGGATTTTTATGCTATACAGGTAGTGACCAACGATTGTCAGGCATGGACAGACTGCCCCCCTACTCTTCGGGCCTTCCCCCCCTGACAGTGGCAGCGTCGTGCGTCCTGAACCATTTGAGAGCCGAGGGCTACATGGATTCTCCCAAAGCCAAACAGTTTGACGTCGTCGGACTTGGAGTGAGCACGCTCGACCTGTTCATGGTGGTCGACGAGCTGCCCGGCAGTGAACTGGTACAGCGCGCTCACGACTCCCTGCTGCAAGGGGGTGGTCCGGTCGCCACCGCTTTGGTGGCCTTGTCCAGACTCGGTTGCTCGGTGGCCATGATCGACAAACTGGGCGACGATTGGCGGGGCAAGCTGGTACGCGAGGAGTTCGAGCGGGAAGGAGTGTCCACCAGATACCTGCATCTGGCTGCCGGGCAGACCTCCTCGATTGCGACCATTCTGGTTCGTAAAATCGATGGGGCGCGCACTATCACCTATGCGCCTGGTGACGCAGAGGAGGTCGTCCCGTCTGACATCTCCGACGAGATGATCTCTTCGGCCAGGATCCTTCATCTGAATGGGCGTCACCGGGAGGCGGCAGTTGTCGCTGGGCGCATTGCGAAACGCCACGGGGTGCCGGTATCCTTCGATGGTGGCGCGCACAGGTTCCATGAGCAACTCAGGCCACTCATCGAGGTGTCCGACATCTGCATCGTCGCGCGCCAGTTCGCTTTTGCCTGCGCCGGTGCGGGCGACATCCAGGTTTGCGCCGCCCGACTGCTCCGGACCGGGCCGAGCATTGTCGTGATCACGGCGGGAACCGAAGGAAGCTGGGTCTTCGATCAGGGTGGAGAGTGCTTCCATCAGCCGGCCTACCCATTGGATGACTCGGTCGACACCACCGGAGCCGGCGATGCCTACCATGGAGCATTCCTGTATGGCCTGCTGCGAGGCTACAGCCTGAAAGAAACCGCCAAATTTGCCAGCGCCGTCGCGGCACTGAACACCCGGAAGCTTGGCGGCCGTTCGGCACTCCCCACTAGGCAGGAAGTAGCGGAATTTCTCTCCGAGCAGAGAATGAAGAGAAAAGAGTGACACGATCGTTACCTGCAAAGTCAAAGGTTTCAACATGGAACGTAGAACGTAGAACGTAGAACCGTTTTCAATCGGGCAGGAGATACGTAAACGATGGACCGGCCTCCCGTAAGCTTCGGACAGTGCCGGCAGCACGGGAGGATATGATGATAGCGCGTATTGACCACAATAACTGTAACCAATGTAATACTGTTACACGCAAATCTGCTTCTATAGCTTAGGTATTTTCGATGTAACAAAGTCACTGCCAGGCAACGATTTTGGCACTGTGCGGTTTGACCGCACAAGTGGCCTGGTTAGCTAGGCGGCACGGCTATGCGGACTGTCAGACAAGGAAATGGACATTGACAAGCTTATTTTTTTGGTAAAGTTTGAATCCAATTTACGCACTGGTAATAGTTGTCAGGCTTTTTCCAAACACTATAGATCGGGCTATTTCTGATTTCTGAATTAGTGCTTTCAAATATGGAAGCGTCACGCCAATGAACGCAAGCAAAATATGCAAGCTGGTTTTTTGTAATTGGTGATTTGTATTTTTTCCAAATCGCAGCAAGTCCTTCTTTGACATCCTTTGCATTATGAGCCTTGCTAATACTTGTTTCCTCATCGTAATCGACCAGGTGCCACATTGCCCTAGCAGTAAGTTCAGGGTTGCCGTGCAAAGATTTCAGTGCATTCTGCAGAGCATTAGGATCATCGTTCCACCTTTCGAACTTCGAAGTTAGGTACTGTAAAGTAAGGTAATAATAACCAGGATATTGGGCAATTGCTTTCAAATAAATATCATCAGTAACTTTTACTGGCAAATTCGCGCCCAATGCAAAGAGAAGCCAAGCCATATAAAGTTCAGGGTTCGGAGCTGATGACTTGTTGCCAATTTTATTAAGTACCAAGAATGCATTTCTGAGCCCATCATCAAACGGAATTATCCCTGAGAAGAAGGTGTGACATATTCTGTCGCAGGGCTGGGTTATCTTCCTCGTTGAGGAGGGATAACCATGACTATCAACGAGTTGCGCAAGCAGTATCCGAATGAGGCATCCT